>Ga0075709_119_pt1 | contig 33467 bp, 32 predicted proteins | sample RifGroA2_FD_67740 | JGI IMG/M metagenome (GOLD analysis project Ga0075709, IMG submission 67740) | Microgenomates (Gottesmanbacteria) bacterium GW2011_GWA2_47_9 | reverse complement strand
CGCCTGGCCGAGCGCCGCACCGACGTGCAGGAGCAAGTACTGCTGAATCGGCTGCTCCAGTTCTCCTTCTTCCATCCATTCGAAGTATTCCAGCTCTGTCGTATCAGCGTTTATCCGGCGAAGAGTATATCGCACATGATAGCTAGAAGATTTTGACTGAAATTCGAACATTATTGGCGGTTCCAGCCCAATAACTGTGTATTCCGACCACACGCCACTCTTGTTTTGATTTCTGTAAACCGTTCCGATGTTCGGCGGCCACTCGTTCGTCTGTTCGGTAACGATTGAATCTATCCATTTCGGCGTATTTTTGGGGTCTAGGTAAAAATCAAAAATATCTTTAGGGGCGCGGCGAATCTGAATAATCAGTTTCAATTCTTTCATGTTTTATTTTTTCATCCACGATTGTCAAGCATTTCAAAAAGTGAACTCATGAGGCAATTATAGCAAATACTCGACTAATTAAACTTCTTCCACTTTCCTTCCGATACAACGGAAATCTTGTTGTCATCGACTTTCACCGCCGAGGCGTTACACTGACTTTGAATTTCCTCTAAACCACCTATTGCGCTACAATGTGGGAATGACGGGAATTATTTTTGCTCTTCTTTGCGCCGTGTTTATTGCTTTCTCTCAATTGTCGTTGAGAAAAAGCTATCAAGAGTTACCCCCTTCCATTGCGTTTTTCTTCGATGCCATATTTGGACTATTGATCTGGGTTCCGCTGGCAATATTCATGGGAATATCAGGGGTGGTACATTGGGGCGAGGCAATCATATTTGCCGTGATTTCCGCAATTTTGTCCGAAGCAATTGTTTTTTACGCGTTATCACATGGAGAGCTTGCCGTTACCACTACTGTTCTTGCCACCTATCCCGTCTATACCGTCATCTTCTCGCGATTGTTTAATAACGAAATCTTATCTTTTCCGATAAGTTTGTATCGGGCTTTCCGATACCATTTCTAAAGGCTATATCAATCGATCAAATGACTTTAGCTTTTTGTTTTCCCTGGGGTTTGTGCAAATTCCAGTAGCGATTGCGTATCTCAAAATTGAAAAACAATCTCTCATGAAATCCCTTAATGGACTTATTAATAAATTCAAAAACTATCAATTTGCACTCTTAGGCGGACTTTTCAATATTATTGGAACAGGTTTTTTGTGGCTAAGCTTTTTTTTCGCTCCGGCATCCATTGCTTCGCCAATTACAGGAAGTAATGGGGCATTGGTCGTTCTTCTATCAAGGTTCATTTTGAAAGAAAAAATCTCCATGCGAAAATATTTTGGAATCTTGCTGGCGTTTATTGGAGTGATTGGAATAGCAATTCTTCGAAGCTAAAATGACCGATTACCTTTTCTATATGTATCGAGAACAAACCTCAACTCTGCTGTGCGAACAGATGATGTGCCAGCTGCAACATGTGCTGCAAAATCTACATAGACTCCTCTGTATTCAAGGTATTGATCAACCATTTCCCTTCCTTGCTGCGTCTTGCCTTCAACGACCACGCCATTCTTCAGAAAATTACTTTGTACAATATCGACGATATATTCATCTGACTCGGTACGAAACACAATCTGGCGCACCTCCGGCCCCTGGTACATCCAATCCATATCAAGGATTCCACTTCCTTGTCTTTCAACTGAAAATGTGACATTGGCGCTAGTTTCAACGCGAAAATTCTGTGCCTTCTTTAGCATGACGCTATCAATACGAAGCTTGGGGAGGTCGGGAAGAATACTGTAAAGAACGGATAGTGCGTTTATTCCGCTATCCATAAGCACACCGCCGCCCGCGATATGCGGATCAAAAATCCACCCATTGGCATCATGATAATTCAAAACAAATTCCTTATATGTAATGGTAATTTCTTTGATAATGTTTCCCTGTAATGCTTTCCTTGCAGCCGCAACTTCCGGCCGATGCGTTGCATGAAATGCGGTAAACAAAACAACTCCCTGTTCCTTGGCGGTGCGTTCTAATTCCTTCAGGTGTTCGAGGTTGAGCGCGGGAGGCTTTTCCACCAATACATGCTTCCCGGCTCGCAACGCATCTAATGTAATCGCGTAATGGCTGTCCGGCGGGGTCGCTATGCTTACCGCATCAATATCGTTTCTTCGCAGTAGTTCTTTATAATCTAAGACAAAATAAACATCTTCAAACGTCGGTTTCTCCTTAATGTCGGCGACGGCATGCAACACAATTCCTGTCCGATTCGTCGTTTCTCTTAGCACATCTGCGTGCACTTTTCCGATATTGCCAAAACCAATAAGAGCCAGGTGCATATTTTTGTTTCGTCCTTTCAGTTTACAAATATTTGCGTCACTATGATACCATAACTTCCGCTGTTAATGATCCCGATGCCGATGCGGACATCCGGCATGCAAGCGTTGACAAATGTAATATAGTTCACATACCATGAATATATGAAGGGGCGGCTGCTTGTTTTTATCGGGTTGGCGGTTATTGTCATAGTGGTCATAATATCTATTGTATCACGCTCCACCGCTCCCCAATCCAGCACTCCCGCAGGTATCCAATCGCCCGCAACTCAAGAGCAAACAGTACCAACAACTTCATCCCGATATCTTGCCTACTCGCAAACCGCGTTTGATGCGGCAAAAAACCAAAAGCGCGTCCTCTATTTTCATGCCGACTGGTGCTCCACATGCCGACCGCTGGATAAAGAGTTCAGCGCAAAGGTGAACGAGATACCCCAAGATGTGGTTCTTCTGAAACTTAATTAGAACTTATCGCCAACACACAATAGCACATGATCCTTCTTATTGTCTTTGCCTTCATAGCAGGATTAGTTACCATCCTTTCCCCGTGCATTTTGCCGGTACTGCCGATTGTGCTTTCCGGTTCCGTCACTGGCGGAAAAAGCCGGCCATTGGGCGTAGTCACCGGGTTTATCGCCAGTTTTACCTTTTTCACGCTGTTTTTAACGACGTTGGTCAAAACAACCGGCATAGATCCCGATACCCTGCGTATAGTCTCTGTCGTCGTTATCTCTGTGTTTGGCCTCTCGCTTCTGGTGCCAAAACTCCAAACGGTGTTTGAGCAGGTTGCTTCCAGCATTGTCTCGCTGGGTCAAAAAGGCCAACAAACGGCAGCAACTGTCCGGTCGGATTTCGTTGCCGGTATCTTAGTCGGCATAAGCCTTGGGCTCCTTTGGACGCCCTGCGTGGGGCCGATTTTGGCATCCATTATCTCCCTTGCACTCACCGGCATCGTGACGGGAACAGCGGCAATCATAACCCTTGCCTATGCAAGCGGTACCGCTATTCCCATGCTTGCCATTACCTATGGTGGGCGGGAACTTCTTGCCAAAACCCCGTGGCTGACGCAAAACACTCCACTCATTCAAAAAATATTCGGCGTTCTTATGATTGCCACGGCTCTCGCCATCGCCGGCAACCTCGATCGTAAACTTCAAACATATATTTTGGATGTCTTTCCTAACTACGGCGTGGGCTTAACAAAATTTGAAGATAACCCAACCATAAAAGCAGCACTCAACAATCTGAAGCCGGCAAAACCGGCGAGTCGTGAAAGGGGGAAACCTATGTATGACTATTTGACTGATATAGGCCGAGCGCCCGAATTTATCCCTGGAGGCGAGTGGTTCAATGGACATCCATTGACTATTCAGGGGCTACGTGGAAAAGTTGTCCTCGTAGATTTTTGGACCTATACCTGCATCAACTGCATCCGCACGCTGCCATATCTCAAATCGTGGTGGGAAAAATATAAAGACAAAGGGCTCGTGATCGTGGGCGTCCACACCCCGGAATTTGAATTTGAAAAAGACGCGGGGAATGTAGCAAAAGCCATCAAAGATTTTGGCCTCACCTATCCGGTGATGCAGGACAATAACTACGCCACATGGGACGCCTATGCCAACCGCTACTGGCCGGCCAAATATTTAGTAGACAAAAACGGGAACATCCGCTACAGCCACTTTGGCGAAGGCAAGTATGACGAAACGGAAAAAGCCATCCAAGCGCTACTTGCTGAAGCCGGAACCGACGTGTCAGATATGCAGGTGACCAACCCGACGTATCAGGTGCAAAGCCGCACGCCGGAACTCTATCTGGGCTACTGGCGCATTGCCAATTTCGCCTCACCGGAGCGCATTGTGGAAGATGAGTCCGCAATCTATTCTGTGCCAACTGACCTCAAGCGCAACACATTTGCTTACCTGGGCAACTGGACCGTCGGCTATCAGCGTGCGATGCCAACCAAAGGCGCAACGCTTCTTTTACACTTTGATGCCAAAGAAGTATTTCTCGTCATGCGACCCAAAAACGATGCCGGAAACGTAAAGGTGTATCTTGATGACACATTGGTTTCCAACCAAGCCGGGGAGGATGTAAAAAATGGAACCGTCACCGTGACCGCTGACCGCTTATACAAGCTCATCAAGCTCCCAGCGGGCGGGGCTCATATTTTGAAACTCGAATTCCTTGACGACAACCTTGAACTCTACGCGTTTACGTTTGGCTAAAAAAATTTGACTTTACAAAATGACAAGTTTACTATTACAGAAGTTAAGGAGGAAAATATGAGTACTTCAGCTATAGAAAGATCATGGAGACAAGTACCAGATGGAATTAAAGGTATTGTTAGCTTAGGCGTAATGATTGGTGGAGTAACTGCTCCTGTAGTGGGAAATCATGAATTTGGTAGTCCAGCTCATCTTGTTGATACTATAGTCGCGTTCAGTCCTATTGTTGTTGTTCCAGAGATTAGGAAACCATTTATCGAAATAGCAAAGAACATGGGTCGAAGCGTCATAAACTTAATTCAACCCAAAATCAAAACCTAACCGTCGACAAATTGGAGGTAGTGGGTTATTTTTTGACGACGTTCCACTCTATATATAATCCCTGCCTTATCGTCGGAAATATACAGCGATCCGTCGCTGTCGAATAATAGATCTACGGGTCTGCCTGATACCCCTCCTTCAGTAAGCCAACCGGTGATAAAATCTTCGGCGCCCAAATAATTCCCTTTTTCGTCAAGTTTCATCCGCATAACTTTATACCCGGTCGGCTCGGTCCTGTTCCACGACCCATGATAGGCAACGAGTAAATCATCGCGATATTCCGCCGGCCACGAGTCCGGAATAAACGCCAGTCCCAACGGCGCCGAGTGGGCTGGAAGATCGATGTGAGATGGCATAGTAGTACTGGTACAGACTGCTTCAGGAGAAATATGGTTGGGGTTACTATTTTTGGTAAGCTCTCTATCGGCGATTTGTTTCCCGTAACAAATAGGCCACCCATAATTTTCACCCTCCTTAACAATATTTATTTCATCCGGCGGGATGTCATCTCCTAATAAATCTCTACCCATTTCCGTTGCCCATAATGCGCGGGTTGTCGGGTGCCAGGTAAAAAACACGGCGTTGCGAAGTCCTTGGGCAAAAACTTTTACATCGGATCCATCCGGATTTGCTACAAACATCGCAGCCCGCAGCCTATCTGATTCCCGACATACGTTACACGATGACCCGACAGTGCCATAGAGTTTTCCGTCTGGTCCAAATGCAATAGTTCGCGAGAAATGGTTGCCGCCCCCGGGCAGATCAACTAATTTTTTCTTATTTGTTGCTTTGAAAACTTTTGGGTCGTAATCGTATACCGCCACCTGATCCGTTTCGGCAATATAGAGCTTGCCGCCGCGAAATGCCAACCCATGCGGCCGGTTTAAACCGTCAACAACTGTCTTTGTCTCATGTGCAACTCCGTCGCTATTTACATCCGGCAATGCCACCACTTTTCCGCTTCCCGGCACACTGACAAGGACCGTCCTTGTCATATCTTGTACAAGTACCCGGGGACCATCTAAGTCCTTGGCAAAAATGGAAATGGAAAATCCGGGCGGAAGGGTCAGCGGCAAGCCGGTGGTATTTTCTGATTTCGTAATCTCTTTAGCCGGGGGCAATACCGCCGGCGCCGCGCCGCGAAGATTTCGATAATAAAATCTTCCAGCCCATATTGCAAACCCCACTACTACAAGTCCAACAATAACTAATTGCTTCTTCATTGTTCAACTTGCATCGATGCAAGTATAGTAAGCACTTACTGCTATTCGATCAGTAAATCCCGAAACCTGCCGCACTCGGCGTTTACATCTTCTTTTTGCTGTTCATACCCGCGCACATAGGGCAACACCATTCGCAGTGTCTCGCGGATATACGGCTCGACATACGCCATGACTGTTTTATCGCGAGACTCACGCACCGTTTCCAAACACTCGGCAAGCTGGACCACTACGTCTGTTTTTTCTTCGCAAATACGCCGCTCGTTCCAACCCGATGTGCGCGTGCGAAACCCTATTTCATCAAAACTCAATTGGGTACTTTTATAGCAGATGACCGTTTCCTGGGTAAGGGGTACGGTAAACCAAAGCGCCGCACCGGTAAGCAGTAAAGACATCCAAAACAAAATCTTCGTCACTTCTTTACTATATCAGGAAGTTCTAAACTCTTCCACAAAATCCGGCACGCATACGTGCGATAGGGCGACCATTTGCGGGTAAGTTTTTCTATTTGATTTTTGCTCGGTTCTTTTTTAAATCCATATAGCTTTTTTATGGCGTTACGCAGACCCAGATCTCCGTGGGAAAATACGTCTTTGCGCCCCAAGGCAAACATAAGAAACATTTCCGCGGTCCAAGGCCCGATGCCCTTGAGTTTGGTCAGTTCTGTAATGACTTCTTCATCTCCCATGTTTGATACCGCTTCAAGGTCAATCGCTTTCTCCGTCACACTCTTGGCTAAGCCCTTGATGTAGCGCACTTTCGACTGCGACGGTCCCACGCTACGCAAGCGTTCGTCTGAAATCTTCAGTAAGTATTTCGCGGTGATCCGTTTTTTGGGGAAAAGATTTTGAACTCTTCCAAATATCGTAGCCCCTGCTTTGTCTGATAACTGTTGGCAAATGATCGTTTCCACGAGATCCGAAAAGTAATCTGTGGTCGTCGTCGGAGTCAGACCGGAAGTATCTGGGAGTTGTTGCAGAAGTCGGGCAAGAACGGGATCTGCTTTTTTAAAGTGGGCAATAACGCGATTGTCCATTACCACTTAAAATGCGCAAATGCGCGGTTGGCTTCTGCCATGCGGTGCATCGTATCGCGTTTTTTGATGGCTTCTCCTTGACCCTTGGAAGCATCCAGAAGTTCCACGGCCAATTTTTCTGCAAACGTTTTGTATTCCTTATTCGCACGCTTTTTGGCAAATTGGATAATCCAGCGCATCGCAAGCGCGACCCTGCGGTCACCCCGCACTTCAGTCGGAACCTGATATGACGCCCCTCCCACGCGGCGCGCCTTTACTTCCATTTTGGGGCCAACGGTCGCAATAGCGGTTTCAAATACTTTTATCGGATCTTCCCCTTTTTCACGGAGCAAATCAAACGCACCATAAACCAATCCTTCGGCAATGCGCTTTTTGCCGCTCTCCATCACCCTGTTCACAAACCGGGTCAACAGGCGATTTCCATATATAGGATCAGCCACAAGCAATAGTTTTTTTACTCGTTTTCCACGCATAGGTTAACTGGCTGCTGCCGTTGCCGGTCCCGGACCACCTGCTTTGGTCCCGTATCGGCTACGGCCTTTTTTACGGTTCGCGACGCCACTTGCATCGTATTTTCCGCGTACAATATGATATTTTACACCCGGCAAATCCGGCACCCGGCCGCCGCGGACCAGCACGATGGAATGTTCCGTCAACTCGTGGCCGATACCCGGAATATAGGCCGTCACTTCCTGCTTATTAGAAAGCCGCACACGGGCTACTTTGCGAAGCGCAGAATTGGGCTTTTTGGGCGTCATGGTTTTCACCAGTGTCACCACTCCGCGTTTAAACGGACTGGGTATTTGGTGGGTCACGCGGTCTTTGGCATTAAAAAATTTGCGCAATGCCGTAGCCTTGATCTTTTTCGGCTTACTGCGTCTTCCTCTTCGGATGAGCTGGTTTATGGTTGGCATAGATTAACTTTGTACTTCTGCCTGCTCCGGACCTACCGGAATGAGCCGACCGATGATAACATTTTCCTTAAGTCCCAGCAAATTATCTTCTTTGGCGGCAAGCGCCGCATCGGTAAGCACATTAGTCGTTTCCTGGAAAGATGCCGCTGACAACCACGATTCGGTAAACAGTGATCCGCGGGTAATGCCCAGGACCACAATTTGGGCGGTCGCTGGCTCCCCTCCTGCTGCCAATACTTTAGCGTTTTCCTCTTTAAACCGTGCGCGGTCAACGAGTTCTCCCGGCAAAAGCGTGGTGTCTCCCGGTGTATCGATACGCACCTTTTCACTCATCTTTCGCACGATCACTTCAAAATGTTTATCGTGGATGATGATCCCCTGGGATTCGTAGACTTTTTGAACATCGTTTATAAGGTACTTTTGCGCGCCCCGCAGGCCCCGTACGGCCAACACCTGCTTAATATCCAAATACCCGCTGCATAGCTGCATCCCGGAGCCGATTAAATCACCATCTTTTACCTTCAACTCGCTCGTGAGCGGTATCAAATATTCACGCTCTTCCGGCGGCTTGATGTTGGTATTTCGCACGCGTATTTTGTATCCTGCTTCGGTTTCTGTTACTTCAACCTTTCCGGCAATTTCAGCAACCGGTGAAAGTGTCCTGGGAGTCCTGGCTTCAAACAGTTCTTCGACTCTCGGCAATCCTTGCGTCACGTCAAGCCCCACGATTCCTCCGGCATGACGCACACGCATAGTAAGTTGTGTTCCCGGTTCTCCGATAGATTGGGCACTGATGACCCCAACCGGCGTACCATGTTCTACATGGGCGTTGGTAGAAAAGTCCCGACCGTAACAGGTGGCACAAAGTCCCACGGCCGCCTCACACGTAATCGGCGAACGCACGATCACCACATCTACTTTGTGTTCATCCAAAAGTTTTCCATGGGCTTCGGTAATTTCTTCTCCTTTGGCAATGACGACTTTTTTGTCTGCCCCTACCACGTCTTCCGCCGCAAATCTTCCCAACACACGGGTGATAAACGCAGTCTGCCGATGTCTTAAGCGCCGAATCAGTCAGTCCTTTGCGTGATCCGCGCGTACTGGTGACGTATTCAAAGATAGATAGTCCTTCGCGATAATTACTCTTCGTCGGAAGCTCCACGATTTTACCCAACGGATCTACCACCAATCCTTTAATTGCCGATAGTTGCTTCAACTGATCTTTGGAAGCCCTGGCTCCTCCGGAGTCGATAATCATTTTCACCGGATTGTTTGGAGCCAATATCTGCCACGTCAAATCTGCAATCCGTTCCGTCACTTCTATCCAAATTTCATTGGACAACCGCTTTTTTTCCTCAAGTGTGATGAGTCCCTGTTGGTAGTTCTGATCCACTTCTGCAACTTTGCCTTCTGCCTCGTCGATAATCTCCTGTTTTTCATCAATCATTTTGCAGTCAAATACCGAAACAGAAAGCCCCCCGCAGCGCGTTGCTCCCCAAAAACCGACATCTTTTATCGCATCTATGAGCGTGACGACTTCTTCCTTCGGGAAGATAGAAAGCGCATGTGTGATGATGGTTTTAATGCTTGCTGCCTTTACCGGCGTGTTAACAAACCGAAGTTCCTTTGGAAGTTTTTCGTTAAATAGCACCCGGCCGACGCTTGCAGTAATCAGCTCCCCGTATCCGCTCACGCGGATGGGTTCCCGCAGCTGAAGCTTGCCGGTTTGATAGGCAAATATTGCCTCATCTGCAGTAAAAATCGGAAGTTTTTCTTTTTCCACATTGGCAAGTAGCGGATCAATCGTCGTCAGGAAATAACATCCCAGCACCATTTCTTTGTTTGGCACCGTGATCGGTGATCCGTCTGCGGGCTTTAAAAGGTTGTGCGTCGGCAACATGAGGTGCACCGACTCATACCTTGCTTTGGAAGAAAGCGGGATATGTACTGCCATTTGGTCTCCGTCAAAATCGGCGTTGTATCCGGCACACACACACGGATGGATACGAATTGCCGATCCTTCGATAAGGATGGGGTAAAACGCCTGGATACCGAGTTTGTGCAGCGTCGGCGCACGGTTCAAAAGTACCGGGTGGTCGCGCGTAATTTCTTCCAAAATATCAAATACTTCGGGCGTTCGGCGGTCCAGTACATTTTTGGCATTTTTCACATTCGGCGCGATACCACGGACGATAAGTTCACGAAGAACAAATGGCTTAAACATTTCAAGCGCCATTTCCTTGGGCAAGCCGCACTGGGTAAGTTTTAACTCCGGCCCTACCACGATGACTGACCGACCCGAATAGTCCACACGCTTTCCCAATAAATTTTGGCGGAACCTGCCTTGCTTTCCGCGAAGCATGTCAGAAAGTGATCGAAGCGGAGCAATGACTGCTCTGGAACTCGGGCGCTGGGTGGCATCAATCAAACTATCTACGGCTTCCTGCAACATGCGTTTTTCATTGCGAAGAATAATCTCGGGCGCTCCCAAATCCATAAGATGTTTAAGCCTGTTGTTGCGGTTGATGACGCGGCGATACAGATCGTTTAAGTCGCTCGTTGCAAATCTGCCGCCGGTAAGCTGCACCATAGGGCGCAAATCCGGAGGAATCACAGGAAGCTGAATTAAAATCATCCACGCGGGGGCAATTGTGGCTTTGCGCATCCCGTCTACCAACCGAAGTCTTTTGGTTGCTTTTATGTGGCGCTGTCCGCCCGTGTTTTGAATTTCTTCCCGAAGCGCCGCTGCCAGTTTATCCAAATCCAAAAGCTTCACTACCTCTAAAACTGCTTCCGCACCCATCCCGACTGAAAAACACCCCGCGGCATCGTATTCCAAAAGCCTTAGATATTCATCTTCGGTAATGGTAGAAAGCGGTTTGATGGCCCGCACGATCGCCTGAAGCGAATCGACGATCTCTTTAATTTTGTCTTTTTCCTTATCTGCGGACTCATCTAGGCGCGCAAGTTCCTGACGCCTGCGAAGTTCCAATTCTGCCATGGCCAAATCTCTGGCTTCCGCGCTTCCTACATGGCTTTTGAGATCTTCTTTTTCTTTACCCAACATCTTTTCCCGCTCTTCCCGATCCTGTTTCAACCGCTTATCCACTTCGTCCATGCGTGTTTTGCCCACATCATCAAGACTCGCAAACACCGCTTTTCGTTTTTCTTCATCTACCTTGGTCACTAAATATTGGGCAAAATAAATAACTTCTTCAAGCGCCCGCGGGGAAATATCCAAAAGAAGTGAAAGTCTGGACGGGGCACCTTTGAAAAACCACACATGCGCCACCGGACACGCCAGTGTAATATGGCCCATGCGTTCACGCCGGACTTTGCTTTGCGTCACTTCAACACCACATTTATCACAAATAATGCCGCGATACCGGATCCGTTTGTATTTGCCGCAGTAACACTCCCAATCTTTCGTAGGACCAAAAATACGCTCATCAAACAATCCGTCTTTTTCAGGTTTGAGCGTACGGTAATTTATGGTCTCCGGCTTGGTTACCTCGCCATACGACCATGATTTTATATCTTCCGCCGACGCAAGTGTAACCTTGAGTCCGGAAAAATCAACAATGTATGCAAATGTACCTTTTTTATCCATATTAGTTCTCCGCTACCGTTTCCTGCCCGCTGGCTTTGGCTAAATCTTGTGCCACCGTTGCAACCGCTACCTCATCCGCAGGAGTTGTCGCGGGTGCTGCCGGCTTAGCCGTCACCACTCCGGTTGGCGTCACGTGCAGGCCCAACGCCTGCAATTCTTTTACCAATACTTTGAATGATTCCGGTACGGTAGATTCCGGAATATCCATCCCTTTTACAATTGCTTCAAATGCTTTGGCACGGCCCACGACGTCATCGGATTTTATCGTCAACATTTCCTGAAGGATATGGGATGCCCTGTGGGCTTCAAGCGCCCACACTTCCATTTCTCCCAACCGCTGTCCTCCCATTTGAGCTTTTCCTCCCAACGGCTGTTGGGTAACGAGGCTGTACGGTCCGGTTGACCGGGCATGCGTTTTATCTTCCACCATGTGGATCAGCTTCATGATATATCCAATTCCCACTACCACAGGCTCAGAAAACGCCTCACCGGTGCGCCCATCATAGAGCGTATCTTTTCCTGTGACCGAAAGCCCTGCTTCTTCAAGTTTACTCACAATATTTGCCTCTGATACGGCTTCAAACACCGGAAGCGCAACGCGAAGATTGAGCTTTTTAGCGGCAAATCCCAAGTGAGCCTCCAACAGCTGTCCCAGGTTCATACGGGAAAGCACCGAAAGCGGTGAAATGATAATATCTACAATCGTTCCGTCGGCCGTATACGGCATGTCAGATGTAGGGACTATTTTAGAAATGACTCCTTTATTCCCATGGCGGCCGGCAAGTTTGTCACCCACCACGACTTTACGCATTTGGGCCACTTTGATGATAATTTTCCGGTTGGTTCCGGGCTCCAATTCATCGCCCTGCTCTTTGTCTAAAATTTTGACTTCGATCACCGTACCGCGCTCACCGTGAGGTATGCGAAGCGACGTATCGCGCACTTCCCGCGCTTTTTCTCCAAATATTGCACGGAGAAGCCGTTCCTCTGCCGTCAGTTCGGTTTCGCCTTTTGGCGCAATTTTGCCAACCAATATATCGTTGGGTCCTACTTCCGCGCCCACCACCACAATACCGGATTCGTCAAGATTGCGAAGGGCTTCTTCCCCGACATTGGGAATATCCCGCGTGGTTTCTTCGGGTCCGAGTTTGGTATCCACAACACTTGCTTCGTATTCTTCGATGTGAACCGACGTCAAAACGTCTTCTTTTACCAACCGGTCGGAAATAACGATAGCATCCTCATATCCCAATCCGTCAAAACTCATGTAGGCAATCGTCAAATTTGCCCCAAGCGCCAACTCGCTGCCTTCGCTTGCCGGCCCTTCAATCAGCACATCGCCTGCTTGTACGCGGTCACCCGTACTCACCAATACCCGTTGGTTATAGCACGTAGATTGCGCGGATCGTTTAAATTTCTCCAGTGTATGGCGGTCTTCTTCGCCGTCACGGTTTTTCACAACCACCGTAGCACCATCTGCCGACACCACCACGCCCTCTTCACTCGCTTTCACCACACGGCCCATGGTTTGTGCAATTGCATCCTCCATGCCGGTACCTACAATCGGAGCCTCCGGATTTAACAACGGCACTGCTTGGCACTGCATGTGCGTCCCCATGAGCGCGCGGTTGGCTTCATCATGGGCAATAAAGGGAATAAGCGATGCCGGCGCGCCCACCACTTGGCGCGGAACCACGTCTATGTATTCAACGTTCACCGCATCACCTTCCAAAAACTCGCCCTTATACCGTACCGGTAGGCGCTCTTCCGTAATCACTTCGTCTTTATCCATGGGAATTCCTGCGTGGGTTATGTAGTGATATTGTTCATCATTTGCATCCAAATATACGATATCGTTGGTTACCCGAAGCGCGGCTTTTCCGCCCCGGTTGATTTTTTCCACCTTCCGGTATGGCGTTTCCAAAAATCCATATTCATTCACCCGCGCATAAAGAGACATATACGTCACCAGTCCGATATTGGGTCCTTCAGGAGATCGCACCGGACAAATGCGGCCATATTGCGATGCATTAATATCGCGGATAGAAAATGACGCCCGCTCGCGTGAAATACCCCCCACGCCCATAACCGTTAAACGGCGCAGGTTGTCTACTTCTGCCAACGGATTGGTTTGATCCAGGATAGTAGAAAGCTGGCTCGTGCGGAAAAAGTCGTTGATAGAGGCGATAATCGGCCGGGCGTTGATAAGCTGCATGGGCGTCAGGTCTTCTGCTGCAGGACCTGCCAAGCTCATTTTTTCCCGAACCGAGCGCTCGAGGCGCAGCAACCCTACCCGGAATGCATTGGTGGCAACGAGTTCTCCTACCCGGCGCACGCGCCTGTTACCTAAATGATCTATATCATCCACGTCGCCGATACCGTTGCCGACATTGATAAGGTATTTTAAGCTGCCGATTATATCGTCACGCGTCAAAACCCAGTGCTCTTTGTCATTCGGCACCCCTATCCCCAATTTTTTATTCATCTTGTACCGTCCGACGCGCTCGAGGCTGTAACGGCGGTAATCAAAAAACATCGTGCGAAGCAACTCCTGCGCGTTATCTACCACGATCGGCTCTCCGGGACGCAGTTTCCGGTAAAGTTCCAACACCGCTTCCACCTGGGTTTTGGTCGGATCTTTGGCAAGCGTCGCTTCAATATATTTGTGGTCCGGACTCGTGTCTACATCGGCAAATGTTTTGGCAATTTCTTCATCGCTTCCCATCCCGATTGCCCGAAGAAACGTCGTTGCCACAAATTTGCGCCGGCGGTCAATGCGCACCATGAGCACATTGTTGCGCGTCACGATAAACTCCAGCCAGCTGCCGTGCATCGGCCGGATTTCCGCGCTATAGAGCGTGCGGCCGGTTACGGTGTCAATTTGTCCGGTAAAGTAAATACCCGGACTTCTCACGAGCTGGTTTACCACACAGCGCTCGATGCCGTTTATGATAAATGTGCCGTTTGCCGTCATGGCCGGGATATCACCCAAAAATACTTCCTGGGTTACCTGGTGGCCGCTTTGTTTATTGACCAGCGTCGCTGTGGTTTTAAGCGGCATGTCATAGGTCAGTCCTTTTTCGAGTGCTTTTTCGGGAGTAAGTCTGGGCCTGCCAAAGTAATAATCGCCAAAAGACAGTGTCCAGTTTTTGCCGGTAAAATCTGAAATCGGGGATACTTCCAATAGTAAATTGCGGATTGCACTCTCCAAAAACCACTGATACGATTCCCGTTGTACGAGGGTCAAATCCAACGGAGGAAGATCACGGTATGTTTTCCCCCAATACAATCGTTTGTGCGTTGCGCTTGCTGCCATTGAGATAAGTCCTTTAGAAATAATGGAAAATTATTCTTAAGTGAACGACAAAAAGAAGCGAACAATGAACGTTCGCCTCTTTCAGGCTATTGAACTATCCTTATTATAGCGTCCTTACCACACTTGTCAATACCCCCACTATAGTATATAGATATCCTGTTTGTATCCGCCTACTCCCACGAATTCTGCCTGACCGGAGATGATTGCTTCGTATGGCTGGCACGCCCGGCAACCATTTTTGTGCTTGCAGACAAACCGCTCAAGCTTGCGGGCAAGCGCAACCCTTTGTGCCGCTTCCATGACGCGCCTGTGCGCTTCTTCTTTTGTTGGCAGGCTCACGCCTACGGGTTCATTATCCCGCGCCAAATACCAATAGCTGGCACGCGTCACCGGCCGCGTTTGGCAATTGGCGGCAAGAAGCAGGTAAATAGGCAACTGCAGAGACGCTCCGTCCTCATCAGATTTCCCGGTTTTAAAATCTACGATATGTACGCTCCCGTCGCCTTCCAGATATTCCAACCAATCAATTTTGCCGCATAATATAATGTTGTCTTCTTCCGATAACCAATATGACGGAAGATCCTGCCGGATTTTGATCGCCTTATTTTTTAAAATCCCAGGATGTTCCGTCACGCGACGGATCATGGCAGCCCCGCGGGATTTAAATGTATCCTCCTCCTCATGGTCGCGAAACCCTCCCCGTTTGCCGGAAACTCCCATCCAGACTTTCTCAAATTTATCCACTAAGGATTCAGCGAAGCGCTCTCCAACAGGCAACACCGACAGCGACTCGATCACCTCATGCACCGCTTGGCCCAACGCCAAAGGCGGGGACATGAGCATGACTTTATGATTTGTCTTGGGATCGCGGTATATGTTTTTAAGGAAGTAATTCCGAACGGGAAAATAATCGGAGCGTTATTCTTTGTCAATCGCGCGCCATATTCACTCGCCTCAAACGCTTCAATGTGTTTAACCTTTTTGTATACCGCGGGAGAAGCTAATTTTTTTAAGATCGACTTGAGCTTATTCACGTCTCCTCGATTCCCCCATTTAGATTTGAGCCAGTCAATACGCTTGTCTTTCTCTTTCGGCACTTCATCAAGGTATCCTTCAATCCATGGCAACCATTCAAACACCTGCGATTCATAAAGCGACAATACTTCCATTTTTTTATCTATGACGTCTGTGATATCCACAAAAACATTAGGTGAAAAAGGGTATGGTTTTGTAAAACCATCTTGATGGTAAACAACAACAGGATTATACGTAAGCGCTGCAATGTCTGGACACACCAATGGAACAGCTACAAGATACATCGCGTCTTGAATAAGAAGAGAGGTGTTTCGATGATCAGCATGATAATCATTGGGCCGATGAGTCACAATAATTGTGGGTTTAACTTTTCTGATAATTTTAATAAGCTTGTGTCTATTTTCTAGAGTCGCCTGAAGTTCGGCATCATTGTTATCAACAATGATGTAATTTACCCCTAATAATTTTGTAACTGCTTTTGTTTCATTAAGGCGACGGCTTGCAAGATCTTCCTTTTTCATTGCATGGTGACCCGCATTACCGTTTGTCATGGAAACGTATGTTACCGTATGTCCTGCTTGAAGTAGCTTTATTGCAGTCCCGCCACATTCAATATCAGCATCGTCCGGATGAGCACCGACAAAAAGAAGGTGTTGCTTTCCTTTATTATCACTCGATCTCACAATTCCCATATGGCCATACTATACCACGCTAGACAAAATAAAAGAATTCAGGCAGAAATATTTGTCAAAAATTCCAATTGGAAAAATTGACAAAAAATAGTGTTTAACTCAATCGGAAAAAGCGGCGCAAATCGTCGTCATTTTCTAAGAAATCTACGGTCGCTAGCTTCACGCTGTGCGGGATACCAAATACTTCGCGAAGAAATTGTACTTGTTTGTGGCAGGGATACGGGTGAACATACACGCTCTTTTGCATCATAAAAAATCCCATACTACGCAAATGCTCACGAAATGCGTGGCGCGGCGAATCTTCGCCAGTCGGGATGTCAAAAAATATCATCCGCCATTTTCGGTCCCACGGATCCTGTTTTTTAATGCTCATGGCCTCCATGTCGTAGCGAAGTATTTCTGTCTTCCCTTTTTCTGTGATCACGACGGTATAGCCTTCAGAAGTCTCCTTCACATCTACCAGCCCCTTACGCCAAAGCCTCATCGTATATCGCTGGAGCGACGATGGGTAATAATTTTCCCATTCCTCTTCGTTGCGACTAAGTGGCTTCAGCATGCGGATTGCGTTTGGTGCAATCAGCGCAACTCCCAATAAAGCGCCTCCCTGAAGTAGCCGAAGTAAGATGTCTTTCGTTATATGTTCTTTTTTTTCTGGTTTTTTCTTCCTTCGCCCCATATACATTCAGCATATACCCCATAAACTATATTTGTCAAAAATTCCAATTGGAAATTTTGACAAATATCTAAAATCACTTACAGAATTAACTGCTATAATAGAAAGCATTAGACACTATGGTTACACGGGTATCATTTGGTCCGTCGCTTCAAAACACCTGGACTACAGCATACGACACAAATCTAATCCGCGCTCCATTTTTTACCTATCAATGGCATGTGCTGTGGTACGAAGTATTAGCTAAGGATTGGCAACCGTATCCTCTTGTTATTGATGAAACTATAATCGCGCCGTTTGCCAGAAAAGCTAATGAAATAATTTTTTCCGGCGGGGAGGAAATTTCCGACTATCAAGATATCATAGGTTCAGATAAGCATAAGTTCGATGCATGCAAGCAAATTGTTGATTTCCTTAAGGGAGACGGCGTCACATCAATTCGCCTGCGCAACGTCCCGCAATCCTCGGCTACGGTTTCTTTTTTCCAATCATTAGCCAACGCAACGGTCACACAAGAAGATACTACACCCATCATCCGTCTTCCTGCTACTTGGGATGAATATATTGCATCGCTTCCCTACAAAAACCGCCACGAACTGCGCCGTAAAATCCGCAAAATCGAGCGCGAACACAAACATATCGCTCTCATCAATAGCCATAACCCCCAACAAGATATAGAAATACTTCTTGACCTCATGCGAAAAGACAAAAAGAAAGCAACGTTTCTAACGGCCGAAATGACGACATTTTTCCAAAAACTCCCGGAAGTTTTTCCCGAAGACATCTCTCTTTTGACGCTCATGATGGAAGATAAACCTGCTGCCGCTACACTTTCGTTTATTGCAAACAATGGAGTACTTCTTTATAACTCCGGTTTTGATAAACAGTGTTGTCCCAACGCCGGATGGTATCTAAAAGCAATGACGGTCAAAAAAGCTATTGAGCAAGAACGTACGCAATATAATTTTCTGCAGGGAAGCGAGCGCTACAAATACAATTTCGGCGGCACTGACTTTTTTGTCTATTCTATTACGGTAAACCTGTGATTGGCGCAAGAACCAAGGCATACCGACCTCAGCGCCTACTGTATCTGCCAAAGAAGTGCGTTTGACCGACGAGGTGGCCCACCATCGCTTGTTCCAGTTCGGCTCTGGTTTTCTGGTTATTAAATCGCAGCAGCTCATCGAGCGCATATATGGTGAAAAAATAGCGATGCGATCCGCTGGGTGGACACGGTCCGCTATATCCTGGTCGATCACGACTCGTCATCCCTTCTACTGCCCACTGTGGAACGTTTCCCTCCATAATCTCGCGAACTTCCGGCAAAATATCCCACACCACCCAATGCGTCCATGTGCCATTGGGTGCATCGGGGTCATCCATGATAAGTACCAATGATTTTGTTTTTTCCGGGATATTGTTGATCGTCAGCGGCGGACTTACATTTTCCCCGTCGCATGTGTAGCGCAGGGGGATTTCTCCGTCATTTCCAAACGCGGAGCTTGCAATGGCAAATTCTTTCTTTGTTTGGGCCGGAACCGGACGCGACTGCTCTATCGGCCTATCCGGAAGGGAAAAGAGCATGTATCCCCCGATAACTGCAGCAATCACCAATAGCGGAGCAATACCCGACGTAATCTTCATTGCAGATAATTTGCAATATTTTCATTATGCTCGTCAATTGTTCGGGCATAATGCACGCCCCCTTGCGGGTCATGAAGATAATACCAATAGTCTGTTTCCTGTGCGTATACGACGGCCTTAATTGCCGCAAGTCCGGGATTTGCAATCGGCGCCGGCGGAAGTCCGGGATTGCGATAGGTATTGTAGCCGGATCGGACCGTTTTATCAGAATTGGTCAGTGATTTTTTCCACCACGATTTTTCAAACGATTGATACCCGAGCGCATATTGAAGCGTAGCGTCCGCCTGAAGCGGCCAATCTGCTTTGAGGCGCTTGAGAAGAATACCTGCAATTGACGGTCTGTCTTCGTCGCTTCTCCCTTCCCGCTCCACAATAGATGCCAAGGTCACCACTTCACCCCACGTTAATCCTGTTTTTTTTGCATCCTGGCGCATCTGATCCGTCACTTTTTCGTCAAACGTTCTGCGAAATATAGCCGCAATAGCCGCTGCGGTTGCATCGCGAGGGATTAGATACGTATCCGGAAACATATATCCTTCTTCTGCATAGCGCAAAAATTCCGCCTCCGGAATGTCCAGTTCTTTGGCAAGCCGGTTGGCAATTTCTTCTACCCGCCATCCCTCAAGCGTCGTCACCCACACGTCAAGCATGCCATGGGTCAACTCCTCGGCAATAGTCCGGGCATCCATGATGCGCGTGAGTCTGAAATCTCCTGCCTGAAGTTCGCGCTCTATCCCAAGGACTTTCACCAGAATAAAAAAGCTCATGGGACTGCGAATAAGATTTTTTTGCGAAAGATTTGCCGCAATTGTTTTTACCCCATCGCCGCGGCCAACGGTAAAAATAATGGGGGTTTTATCTGCCGGATCAATAGGTGCGATATCCTGCCACCACCATACAGCGCTTCCCCCCAACATGACCACGATAACAAGAAGAAAAATGACAAGCCGATTGGTAAATCGTTTATTTGATTTCATCAAGTGTTGCTCTCCTGTATTTTGCTCCCGACGGATCATGCATATAAATTCTGCCGCAGCTGCAATCGACCCGCACCCATCCGGCGCCGGACTTTTGCGGCAACGGTTTGCCGCACCCTACACACCTGCCCTGGGACAGTAACCACGCCTGCATGGGAGCAATAACGTTTTTTAACATATTATTCTATAGAATAGACTGGCATATTTTTCATCGTCTCCACCGCTTCCCTTAACCGATGTGGGTCTGACGAATAGATCGTACATAGTATATCACCTTTGTCTACCCGCTCATCAAGTTTTGTTGCCAGATACATCCCTGCTTTTTTATCCGTTGGACAGCCCAAGATGCGGCAGATCACGGTAATGTTGCGATTGTGTATGCTGTTTACTTTGCCCGAACGGGGAGCGCGAATATCGCTCTTGTATTTTCCCGGTGTCAAATCATCGCTCATCACGCTCGCATCTCCCCCCTGCGCCTTGATGATTTCCCGCATTTTCGCAAGTGCCTCCCCACTGGTGAGGATTTCGCGCGCTACTTCTTCTCCATCCAACTGCTTTTTTCCCGGCGTATCGGCAAAACACAGCGACAGAAGCTTGCCTGCCAACCGCAGCGCTTTGTTTTCCAATGCCAGCGGCCGGTTTTTATGCTGTTCCAAAATCTGCATCACGTCGCGCGCTTCAAGCACCGGACCGATACCACGCCCCGCAGACTGGCGTGTTTCATTGATATCAATGATCACTTTTATGTTAAATTCTTTTGCAAGGTATGTAAATTTTTGTGCTATCGCCTCTGCGTCCCTGAAGTGCTGGATCTTCAGCGTCGGACCAACAGGAATATCAAGCACCAAATGCGTGTCCCCGGAAGCCACTTTTTTAGCCATAATCGAAACGATAATTTTGTCAAACGACTCAAAGGCAAGCGGCGCTTCCACTTGTATGATGATGTCATCGGCAGGTGCCAACCCCAAATGCCCGCCCCATACGATGCACCCGCCTGCTTTTTTCACTAAATGTTCTATCTGTTTGGGAGTAAATGTCACCGGAGCCAGCACTTCCATGGTGTCTGCCGTTCCTGCAGGTGACGTAATGGCACGGGAAGAATTTTTTGGAATTTGAAATCCAGCGGCCGCGATAATCGGCACCAAAACCATCGTCGTTCGTGCTCCCGCCACGCCGCCGGTAGAATGTTTATCAGCAACGATACCTTTAAAATGCAGTTTTGGTCCGGTCGCAACCATTGCGCGCGTCAGGTGTTTTAACTCTTCGCTGTTAAACCCTTCTTTAAATCCTGCAGCGGCAAAATACGTCGTCAACACAGGCCCTAACCGCTCGTGGGAAATCTCATCCATGATCGCAAATATCTCGTTATACGAAAGAGATTTACCGATCAATTTTTTCTTGATGGCGTCAATCGCTAACTGTTTTCCGGATATCATGATGTTATCGCGCGGGGCGCACCAGCCGCGCCCGTACATTAAGGCGTTTCCAGTATGTCCCGGGCGGCACGCAGGTGATGAGCGTTATATAGGAATCATCGAAATGCTGCTCAAGCGGTGTCAGGTCAGTGGGCTCCGTTACGATCATCTCATGCACCTGATATCGATATTCTACCCCGTCATAAGTAACAAAAAATTCATCACCCACCACAAGCGTCGGAAGTGTTGAAAAAATAGTTTTATAATTCGTCGGGCTGAAAAATTGCGGGAGTGTCGAATGGCCAAAAATTACCGCCGTACCGTAGTCGCCCGGCAATCCAGTGCCGCCATAATGGATAAGACTTTTGGACAAATCGTCTCCGGAGATCACAACAGCAGCACCCGAAATTTTCAGCTTCGGGATAGAAAGCGTATACGTGTTGACCGGTGTCACCACTTTTTTTTGCGGCTTATTGGGAAACCACGCATTGGCATTGGTAAAATCAACTGATGTTTCACTATTGCTGTCATCACCCGCGGCAAGAGCAAGCGGCGCCAAAAATCCTGTTCCCACAACCGCTTCCTTATGTCCGTCCGGAACCGGTGCTACAATGCCGGCAAACAGCGTATCGGAAATTACACTAAAGGAAATTATTGGCCAAAGCACCCACGTAAGCACCAAAAATCCCGCAGCCATAAGAACAAAAGACAAAGCCATCGGCGCTTTCTTTTTGGGCTTTAACGCTCTTGGCGCGGCCTTAACATATTGATATAACATGGTAATAGCGAAATTTATTTCGCGTTTATTCGCTTATTTATTCCTCAACCGCAACCGTTACCGAAATATTTTTGGAGTTTATAGGCATTCGGTTTTGAAACAATCTCCAACGAAAACTAAATTCCACGCTCCCGATTCCCGGCAATCCGCGCAAATACTCTCCTGCATGCGAAATCGTTTTTCCGGCCAGCGCTTTTTGTATATCTTCTATAACCAGTGTTGGCGCAGCATCAGCCGACACAGCGGCATTTGCCGTCACCGTGCCGTCCTTTTTCACCTTCACACTGGACAGCATAACTTCCGTTCGGTTTGGCACCAAACTGTACCCCTGCGGAAGTTTTGACGCAAGCCCAGAGGAAAACAGCTGCATGGCATCATCTCTGCTATAGGAAACTCCCGAAACAGTAAGCGTGATGGATCCCTGCAGTTGCGTGGCTTCCTGATCCAATTCTTGCGTAAACTGTTTGGCCGTCACTTCTGTTTGCACGGTTTCATCGATCAGTACATCACTTCCGGCTACTCCCTGGCTCAAATCAGTTTTTGCCTTTATCACCAACTCTTCGGTAAGTGCTTTGACCAGAGCATCCATATCAGCCCGTGATACCACCGTCACTTCCCGGCTTGTGCCGCCTGCCAACGCCTGGTCGTTGCGCGCAACGGCGATATCTTTCGCTATATCTTTTAAAACAAATTCAGTCCCAGCCGGCAAGTTACCTTTAGCGCCAATAATTTCGGCCGTTACGGAACCGGTTGCCGTACCGTACGTGCGAATAGTTTTGGCAAGATTTTCGCTCGCTGAGGCCACGGCTACTTCGCTTTCAAGCGTAAACCGCAGGCCATTTGCAATCAGTACGGATCCCTTAGTAAATGTTCTAGCGGTGAAGGTTTTATTTGAAATGGTAACCGCGCCTTTTGCCGGATCACCTACTTCTTTTTTACCGGTGATAGGAATTGTCTTTTCTCCACTCACTGATTTCTCCTGTTTCTTCCCCGGCAGTATTTTTTCTTCAGTATCAGCAACCGTTGCGGTTGGATCTATCACAATATCTGCCGCTTCCGTAAGCGTCTGCGGGTTTTCATAAATTGTAATTATGGCGGCCGGCATCTTCCAATAAATAAATCCAAACACTCCGGCGGCAATAAGTATGATTCCCGCACTCGCGCCAATGCCGCCCTGCAGCGGGATGGCAATACGCGGAATCTTAAACGCCGGAAATTTGGGAATCGCAATCTTGGGGATTTTTAATGCCAGCGCTATGCCTTTTTTTTCTTGTGCTTCACTTTGCTCTCTACTCTCTACTCTCTGCTCTTCTAGTGGCTCTTCCAATACGTCCTGCTTCCGAAATCCGAGCTCCTCCGGCTCTACCGTCACCACGTTTGACTCTTCCTCAACTGGCATAGCAACCTCTTGCTCTACTCTCTGCTCTTTACTCTCTACTCTCTGCTCTTCTCCATCTTCCTCCCCCATCGCCACGCCCAGTTCGCTGGCGCCGGCAAACGACACCGCGCGAACGACATCTTCATGGCTTACAACATCAATTTTGGGAAAATGCAAAAAATTCGCCCGTGTCGTCCATTGGTAACGAAGTAGTTCTTCTTTTACTGAATTTACGTCTTCTTTTTTTATGCCATAGAGAAGTATTCGCGACGGCAGCACTTCTATGTCCGTAAAGCTTTTCAAAAGCTCTTCCAGTTGCAACGCAACATCTCCATCGCGGTTGCCATGGCGCACCCCTACGAGATTGCCCACTTTATACACCGCAAGCGTCAGGGTATCTGTGGCCACGCCCAAAAGAATGACGCTTGGCGGCACGCCTTCGTCTTTTTTCAGTTTATACACAAGTGCCTGATATACCGGCACAAATCCCATGGCTTTAAGCTCTAACACTTCCACGAGTTTTTTGATGTGGCCTCCCACGTCTTTTTTGATATTGCCGTCTTCGGTGAGGTACAAAAGCGGAAGTCCCAACGTGACGTTGTGAAAATCCGTGGTACCTGCGGCATCTTCAAGGCTGGCAATCGCCCTGTCAGCCGCTTCGGTACGGTCTTCCCAGGAATCTTCCTCCACCTCGCTGCTGGCTGTGGCAAGCACTTTGGGTAGCTTTTCAGCGCCAATCTCCCACACCGACGCCGCCACGCCGTCGCGGTCCAGGTACAGCGAAAGAAACAGTTCCTTTTTTTCCGCCGGCTTCCCAAACATATCTCCTAACGTTCCGGGTAATTTCATACCAAAGGTAGAGGAATAACCCTCCTTATTCCATAGTAGCAGTGAAATTAAATGGAAGCAATATTAAAAGGCGCGGGGAGTCGTGCCGTTTCGAAGCATCGCCACGGCATTGGTAAAAAGGGCTAAATAAGCAACAAGAAGATAATGAGGCAACTTGAATGACTGATTATGTAATGATATACTATAGGTTCTATGCCGGCTGAATTTGAACGGATAAGAAATCAATTAGTCTCTGCTCATGATGAGATTGCCAACACCGCAATAGAAACCATGCGCGCAGACGCTGTTGCGGATAATCCTTTTCTTCTTGGCGAGAAGGATCCCCGCTATGCACTGTATGTTTGTGGATTCATTTCCGGTCCTGCTGATAGCTACTTAGGTGAAACAACACAGCGCATACAAACACTTGAACCGACCATGCGGCCAATACCTGATGGATTTCGGCATATCACGTTTGGAGAACTCCGCTTTGATCCAAATGGAAGAAAAACTGCCGGTATAAACGCCCAAACAGCTGCTGACTACTATAAAGTTCTTCAAGGAGAGTTTGCCAGCCCTGACCTACCACCAATAAAACTAGAACTAGAACGCATCATGATAACGCGAGACAAAGAACAGAATTCGCTTTCAATCGTCGCCGCATTTCTGCCAAAAGACAATCTCGCTCTTGCTACGGTAAGAGAAAGGATAATCAACGCTATCCAGCGCGATCATCTGCCACTCAATGCTCGGCTTGGCACGTTGTCGCTCATGTTGTGTACGCTTGGTCGTTTTCCCCATCCGCCAGAAAAAATTGGTGACACGGTTCCGTTGCTGGACGAAGTTCAAAAAATAAATAACGATCTACCCAAAGGATGCGAAGCACATATTCTTGCGCTGGCGATAGGATCGACAACACCAAGCCACTACCCCTGGGTAAACCACCATGCTTATTTGATACCGCTTATTGCGCTTGGTACAGAAAATGCCCCGAGCACACCGACGGTAATCCGAGCCCCGAGGCCATCTCGTAAATAAGTACGTTTATACAACCTCTAATAGTGCGTAGATGCGACGGATGCCGGAGGCGGCGGATTCTTCTTTTTTGATTTTGAAGTGGCCGATCACGCCAGTGTGTGCTACATGGGGCCCACCGCAAAATTCTGCCGAGAAGAAATCGCTGGGTGATCCCACGAAATACACACTCACAATATCCGGATATTTATGCCCAAATTCCATCTGCGCCCCAACTTTTTCCGCCTCCTCGCGTTTCATTTCTTTCCGCATAACCGGAAGGTCTTCTGCAATTTTCTGGTTAACTAATTCTTCAACTTTTGTAAGTTCTTCCGGCGTGACTTTTCGCGCAAAGCTAAAGTCCATCCGCAGTCGCTCGGCGGTGATGTTACTTCCGCGCTGTTTTATATTCGGGTCAACAATTTTCTGTAAGGCCGCAAGAAGCAGGTGATGTGCAGTGTGAAGCCTAATCGTTTCTTCGCTTTTATCTGCCAACCCGCCTTTAAACATGCCCGCTGCCGCAGTGCGAGAAAGCGCTTGATGCTTTTTAAATTCTTCCTCAAATTGTCCTCGATCAACGGTCTGACCTTTTTCTGCAGTAATCTCTACCGTCATCTCCCACGGAAAACCGTACGTTTCATAGAGCGTAAATGCTTTTTTCCCATCCAGCGTTTCTAGTTTTTCTATCTCTGCTATCCCTCTTTCTAATGTACCAGCAAACCGCAATGCTTCTTCCTGCAAGATGAGTTTTACTTCCGCAGCTTTTTCCGTTACCTCAGGATACGCATCCTCATAAACCTGTGCAATCGGTTCTACCAATGTTCCGATATATGTAAGGTCTTTTGATAATCCCAATTTTCTACCATATAACAGCGACCGGCGAATCAATCGTCGAAGCACATATCCTTGAGTTTTATTTGAGGGTAGTACGCCATCTGTCATCATCATCACGGAGGCCCGCATATGATCTGCGACAATGCGCATTGCCAGCGTTTCTTCTTTATTTTCCCCGTATGTCTTCCCGGATGTTTGCTCGATGATTTGAATAACTGCAGTAAACATATCAGTTCTAAAAACGTCCGGATCATCATTGGTTGCCGCCACCATGCGCTCAAGCCCTCCTCCGAAGTCCACATTTTTTTGTTTAAGTTCTTTGAGCGTTCCGTCCTCCATTTTCTGGTACTGCATAAATACGGAATTGGCAATTTCCAAAAACCGTCCACAGTCGCAGTTGGGGTGACAAGGTGCCTCCTTGTCAGGAGACTGTTCGTGAAACTTAAGGTGCGCGCCGAAGTCAAAAAATACTTCGCTGTCCGGCCCGCCCGGCTCGCCCGGCGGCATATTTTGCGGCTCGCCGCTTCTGCTCCACCAATTCTTGCTCGCAGGATAGGCAAAAATCCGTTCTTTTTCCCCAGCATCAATCCCCACTCCAGCAAAAATTTCTTTCCAAATTTCTATAGAAACAGTGTCCTTCGGCACCGACCCTTCTCCTTCGAACACCGTCACGTATAACCGCTTGGGGTCAAGTCTAAGTTCACGGGTTAAAAATTCAAAATTCCACAGGAGCTGCTCTTTCTTAAAATAATCGCCGAGCGACCAATTGCCCAGCATCTCAAAAAACGTCGTGTGCCGGTTGTCGCCAACTTCCTCTATGTCCTGACTGCGAAATGATTTTTGGCTGTCAACCAACCGTTTTCCCGACGGATGCGGTTGACCAAGAAGATAAGGAATGAGCGGCTGCATGCCGCTACTGGTAAACAGGGTCGTCGGATCATTTTCCGGCACGAGCGGCGCAGACGGAATTTCCGCATGCCCCCGCGCCGTAAAAAATTCGAGGTATTTCTTCCGCACGTCGCCAGACTTCATACGTACGATTATAGCATTTGCTTGCCTTACTTATGTGCTCTTTGTATTATAGCAATGACTATGACACAGGGTATACCAATTATTCGCGCATATAAAGAAAATGACAAGACAGGACTCATTGAGTGCCTTGAAGGATTCGCTGATGATAATGGGAAAATTGTAGGTATCATTGCCGGCATCGTCCAAAACGTAAGTAAGCTTGATCAGCTAAGTTTCGCTTCTACCAAATATGGCCGAGTTTTGGAACTCTTCGTACATCCAGACTATCGAGGCAACCATCTGGGAAAATTATTGGTCGAAAAAATAGAAGATCACTTTAAACAATTACACTGCGACCATATGCGTATCGAAGTCTTTGAACCAAACAAAAATGCTCGCCATTTTTATTACGCGCTTGGGTATACCGACCGTGTTATCGATCTCATCAAGCAACTCTAAATTCTAATGTTACCTTGTTTTAAAACATAGTAACATTAGAACCACGAGACTAAAATGCTTTTTGACTATCCATCCTGGATTGCCAACGCTCCTTTTTCCATTTGCCCCAATTGCTACTCCCCGGTCCCGCTGGACCCAAGACAGCAGCCAGCGCATCGTCAATCTTTTGCAAAAATTCCTTCAGTTCTTCTTTCCTCAGAATCGATCCGATCACAGCTTGGTACCCACCGTGTCCCTTTTGCAATGCTAAGCTCACCTTACTCACCGTTCCCAGGCTTACTTTCAGCCATTTCGAGATCGTTCGCTGATCGTATTTTTTGATAAGAAGGAGTGCAATCGAGAGACGCTTGGCAATCATCAGTTGCTCGGTGGGAGAGAGTAAATCGTTAAGGAGTTTGGTGACGGTGCCCCGCGTCTTTGCCGCTGCAATGCTTTCCATCAAAACTTCATACACCCGTTCTTCAACTTCTTTTCGTAACGGATACCTCGAAACCTGCGTCATACATTCATGTTACCATGTTTTAAAACATGGTAACAATAGTAATTCATAGATTGACACCAAATTTAATTTGTCTACAATAAAAACCATGATCAACGTCACCCTCTACATGGCAATATCGGCAAATGGATTTATCGCAAAAGAAAATGACGACGTGGAGTGGCTATCAGAACAATCCTGGAAAAGCTATCAGGGCATGACGAGAGCAATTCGCTGTTCCGTCATCGGACGAAAAACATATGACCTCATGCCTGCCGAGGAATTTCTTGATGGATGTTTATATATTGTCCTTACCAATCAAAAAGGATTAAAACCCAAACACGCTTCTGTTGTTTTTGTATCTACTCCGCAAGAAGCCATTAAGCTGGCTCAAGAAAAAAATTACTCTAAGATTCTTGTCGCCGGCGGAAGCACAATCAATCACTCCTTTATGGAACAAAAGTTAATCGATGAAGTTTATCTCGATATCGAACCTACCATTCTCGGAAAAGGAATTCCGCTCTTTCGACCCGAGAATTTTGAGTGCAAGCTCGAGTTGCTTGGTACCAAAAAACTCAACGCTAACACCATTCAACTGCATTATAAAGTTCTTAGATAATGTCTGTTGCCTTGTTTCGAAATATAGTAACATACATAACCAGTAGACTATGCAAGTAGTAAAGAATAAAGAGACTAATAAGGTCAGCCCATCTGCAACAACAACCATCTGGGAATATCTTGCGGACAGCCAAGATATCAGTGGTGCGGTTGCTCAAGTTAACGGTCGTTACCCCGAAAAAGGTTTTGCCGTAAACGAGATTTCCAAAGAATTAGCATTCGTAGTATCAGGAAACGGAAAAATTGTTTCTTCCAGCGGTGAAACGTCACTCGATCTTGGCGACGTAATTCTTATTCAACCCAACGAGCCATTTGCTTGGGAAGGCAACTTCACAATCTTTATGGCAACTGCCCCTACATTTGATCCGAAGCAACATAAAATACATAAAATAATTTAGACAAATTCTTTCTCCTTCTCAATAATCTTTTTGACTATTGCCCGCGTGGCGCTATATGTTGCTTCCACTCCTTCATAGGCCAAATTGCGTACGCCCAGGTTGGTGCCTTTGCTGTTGGGCGTGTCCGAGACATAGTGGACGATGCCCAGTTCAAACGGAGTAGTAGTAAGATTGATAAATTCCTGTTCCATATACCGGTTGTAGTACACAAATTCGTAGACGGCATTCATATAGGGGCCGGCTTCCATCTCCACGGTCGTATATCCTTCTTTATACCACGCAGCCAAAATATCTTTGTTTTGTAAAAATGTCCCCTTCACCGATACGGTTTTTTGATCATCCAGGATCGAGCCGGTCCGAAATGCGGTCGCAAAATCAGATGCCGTAAATGCGTTTTTTATCGCGTAGATATTTTTCGTGTGTTGGTCAAACACGGTCGTGGGAATAAGGATATCGCCGATATTGGCGTTCAGCGTTGCCGCTTTGCCCATGAGATAGATACCGCGCACCACGTCGACGTTCTGACCAATTTTGGTAAGCACCTGGTACGCCGCCCACCCCAGAGGGTAATCGATGTTGATAACCACCGCATCGCTTGCCGCCAAATGTTTGCAATCTATACCCAGCGACTCTGACGCATCGGCAAACCGCCGGAGTTCAAACAGTTGTGCGTTTATGTCCAAATAATGAAACGGCGCGACCGTGATTATGCCAAGCGACCGCTCGTGCGCTTCTTTTTCTTTGAGAAACGCGGGGTTAGCCGAGGCATATTTTTTGGCTATATAAAACAGGAAATTTTCGCGGCTTCCCGCGTTTGGCCCTTTTTCTACCTGTTCCCACAGGGAAATAAGCAGTTCATTTTTACTTTCATACAAAAACCGGGTCAGTTCTTTTTCTTTGGAAAGTACATAACGCGAAAGCACATTGACGAGTGAATGTGTATTGCTCGATACAAAATAGACCGGGCGGCGGTAAAGCGGAAGGTGTTTGGCGTTTCGCTCTACATGATCCCACCATCGCTTAGTAGCTTTGGAATACTCCATGTAGGAACCGGAAAGAAGCTTGACCGTCACATCCATCTGCCGGCGTTTCAGAGCCGCCACCAGCACCGGATAGTCTTTCCCAAACACGAGCCGGATGCGGTTAAGGTCCGAAGAGTCAATAAGTTTTTCCATCCGGCGATCCGGGTGCTTGTCGTCTTTGAGCGCCGCGTGAATTTTGTTCCATTCTATTTGAAATGCAGTCAGAAGTGTCACGATATCATCGACATCGGTCACGGAAGCAATATACATGGCAAGTGTTTCGCGGCCGTCGTAGTGCATTTTGCGCCGGCGGCCGGGTGCTTCAACCTTGCGCCACCTGCCGATTTTGGCATAGCCGTTCTTGTGAAACACGCTGTAGGATTGGCCTAAAATCACTGTCTTGACGCGGCTCATGCAAAACGGCAGCCGCAGAAGCGAGTAAATGAAGGCCGCAGCATCTACTTCCTTTTTTCCTGCCTTTTCGTGAAGAAGCGACTTCATCCCTACATGCGAATCAGTAAGTTTCCCTATGTTCACCCGTCCGGCAGATTTAAGGAGCGACCGGTACGTGCGCACATGTGTTTCTATTTCTTCGGTGGTAAAGGTAGTGTTGCCTTGATGCATAGTTACGTAATTATAGCCCAAAGCGGTTATTTGGTATACTTACGGCATGACAATCAAGAATGCACTTATCCTTCATGGGGCGGGAAATACCTCCCAAGGCAACTGGTTTCCATGGTTAAAAAAAGAACTTGAGAAAAAAGGTTATGTGGTATGGTCTCCGGACTTACCAAATTCAGATGTTCCCAAACAAGATGATTGGTTACATACTATTTTTTCTAATACCCAATGGCAATTCAATGAAGAATCTGTCATTATCGGTCATTCAGCGGGCGCGGCGGTCATCTTAAGAATACTCGAACAACTCCCTGATGGAGTATCAATTAATAAAGCAGTTCTTGTAGCTGGACCTGTTGAGCTCGGCACAAAATCAGAGTATTTTCCTTATAAACAAAGCCTCGTAGAGAATCCATTCAACTGGGACAAAATAAAGAAATCAGCAAAACACTTCTATTTCATTCATTCAGACAACGATCCGTATCAATGTGGAGTTGACCAAGGAAAAATTATGCAACACTATCTTGGTGGTGAACTTATTGTAAAACCCAACCAAGGCCACTTCAATCTCGAAAAGGGGCCGGAATATAAACAATTTTCATTCATATTAGAGCTTTTAGAAAAATGAGCAAAGGATTTATTTTTACTTTTCTTTCTGCGCTCTCATGGGCAGTGCAGATTCTTCTTATTCGCTACCTGCTTTCCAATGGAGAAACTGCGCCCAATCTTGCATTTTGGTTCACTCTCCTGGCAACACCTTACTGGATCTCCACGTTTACAAAACACCACTCTAAACTTCAAAACGTAAAGTTTTCTTTGTGGATTCTGCTCCTTTTTATTGGTCTTGTAAATATGATCGGGGTCGTTTTTGTCGAAACGCTTGCCCTTAAATTTAGTCCCGCCGTAAATTTTTCATTTCTTATTCGGACTGTTATACTTTTTACCATTCTCCTTGCTAGTTTTTTTCTTCATGAAATACTCTCATTTAAAAAAGTAATACTTTCTTCGCTTATCCTCATCGGTTCGTATTTACTCATTACCCAAGGTCAAACTCTAAGGCTTACTTCCGGTGATATGTTTACGCTTCTTGAAGCCTTCATGCTTGCGGTACTTAATGTGACGCAAAAAACAGCGATTACCACTATTGGACCACAACTTACTGCCTCTGGTGCATTTCTTTCCGCCATCATTCCTTACTCCATCTTCATGCTCGTTCGAGGAGGCATCATGTTGCCCAAATTCCCTCTTGTGACCATTCTCCTTACTATAACTTATATTAGTATTACACGATTCAAACTCACCGCACTCAAACACGCAAGCGCTTCATATGTCACCATGATTTTTTCGTTCACTCCAATTTTTGTCTCGCTTTTTGCAATTCCACTGCTTGGAGAAACGCTCACCACTATACAGATTATTGGAGGAATACTCATAATATTAGCGGGAGTAGGAGTGGAAAAACTAAAAATTTAATAATTTATCAACTTGGTATACTTAGAGCATGACGACCAAAAATGCACTGATTCTTCACGCGTGGTATAACAAACCAGAAGACAACTGGTATCCGTGGCTTGCGAAAGAATTAACAGCGAAGGGGTACCACACTGTACTTCCCAATATTCCTTCATTTTTCACCGATGCACCCAGTCTTCCCGATGCCATGCGGCAAATTGAATCGCTAGATGTTCTTAGGCCTTCGACCATCATCATTGGTCACAGCCTAAGCTGCCTGCTTGCTATGCGCCTGGCAGAAAAGCATCAGTACGCCAAAATGATGCTCGTTGCTGGATGGGACTTTGATGACCTTACAAAAGAACATGCAAGTTTCTGGCAAAACAAAATCAATCATGGGGCAATCAAAAAGAACGTCAAAGACATTTACTGCATCTCTTCCGACAACGACCCTTATATGGCTGCATTTCAGGTAGAGGAAATGAGCAAGCGCCTTGGGGGGAAGTTTGTTCTCATAAAGGGAGCAGGTCACTTTTTGGCAAAGGACGGCATCACCAACATTCCACAACTTCTTGCATACTTATGAAAAATAAAGGTATCCTTCTTATTCTTCTTTCCGCGCTCCTTTATAGCGTCATGCCTGTGCTTATTCGCACGCTTGGAGGAGGAGGCTTACCGCCAGTCTCACAAGTGTTCCTTCGGTATATCGCTGCATTCATCGCTGCAGCGTTATATTTTTTCCGCACATCACGGAATAAAATAACTATTCAGAAAAAAGATATCGCACTTCTTTTGATTGCCACAATATTCGGATACGCATTAACCAACTTATTTTACACCTATGGCATGCTCAATACGTATGTGAGTAATGCGTTATTTTTGTTTTTCACCTTTGCTATCATTGCGCCTATTCTTGGATTTATTCTTCTCAAAGATAAGTTAAATATGTTTAATGCTGCTGCACTGATAATTACTGTTATTGCTTTAGTCCTTCTTTTTCAACCTAATGCAATTCCCACTTGGAAAATCGGCGGCATGTTTGCCATCCTTTCTGCACTCGGACAGGCAACGTACCTGATCGTACGAAAAAAACTAAAAAATTATTCCGCAAGCTTTCTTATGCTTGCCAACACATTCGCTGGAGTTATCGTACTGGGCATTCTAAGTCTTATGATGGAACAATCGTTCTATTTTCAAGGCGGGATTCAGCGCAT
>Ga0075709_103_pt1 | contig 36687 bp, 39 predicted proteins | sample RifGroA2_FD_67740 | JGI IMG/M metagenome (GOLD analysis project Ga0075709, IMG submission 67740) | Microgenomates (Gottesmanbacteria) bacterium GW2011_GWA2_47_9 | reverse complement strand
TTATGTCCCACACTGCCTTTGTATTGTTATTGACGTATTCCTCTACCTGCTGGTGAGTGGTAAGCGCCATGATAGCGAAATCAAAGGGCTGGTCTTGTTCCAGGGTATAGAGTTTATCCAGGAGCTTTGAAAGGACTTGAAGGTTGTCTTCACAAATCAATATATTTTTACTCAATACCATACAACTTCATTTTAACCCTTTTTCATGCAAACAGGAGTTGTATGTAAATTCATAAGCTGGCCATTCGTACTGACCATATTCTGCAACGTCCCAACCCCATACACTTTTCGCCCTCCAATCACAGTGACTGCGTATTTTTGTAGGGCGGTATTGGAACCAATAGAATAAAAAAGAGAGTAACAATAATCCACCGATGATAAAGCCTAGTTTAATTTTCATTATTTAAACACCTTGCGTAATAATCGTTATAAGCAAGGCCTCCTTTTCCATTTACTGTATCCATAAAACTTTTAATTTCAGCCATTACTTTTTCTCTTGTCTTAAGAAGGGCGAGTTGATGTCCGCTTGGGTCAGAATTATATTGTTCACTAGTAACGAGTCCAATACTAATACCGACATTAACTAGTTCCTCAACAGATGATGTATTAGCTATTTTTATCGCATCAGCATTGTTTTGGTTATATACCAACACTAAAGCTGTCATTGTTTGTGTTTTGAAGGTTTCTGCCTTGGTTTTGCATAATTCAATGTGCGTGGCGCTATCTACTGCTGTAACCTGTGTTGTTATGGGTGCTTGTGTGGGAACGCTGGTGGATACAGGACTTGGCTCTTTATAAATTACCGCTGGTGTGAGGCTAGTATTGGGAGTAGGAGTGGCTTTTGGTGGTAAAGAAGGTGTTACGGTAACTACTGATTCTGTTGTTGCTCCAGCTACATCTTGGAGTGACTCTTGAGTCTGTTCGGCTGTTCTAATTTGCTTAACAATATACATTCCGCTTGCCGAAGATACAGAGAGGAGTGCTACCCCTAGAGTTATTTTTATGAAGTGTAGCTTTAAGAAATTCATACACCCTTTCTTAGGTGGAAAACAAAAAGCTCCCCGCCAGTGATGACTTTCGCCACCCATATGCCTTTCGGCGTACGACCTTCGCAGGTGCTCTGAACGGAGAGCTTTCTCCTGCGAAGGTTTTTCTGCCGTGCTCCCAGGCAAAGCCGGAAAGTTTAGGCACTATATTCAATTGTGGATATAGTTTACCACAATTTTTCTATCAATGGGAGTTTCCCTACACGATAAAAAGAGGCTATAGTGCTCTTTTAACAGGGTAGTTTTTTGACACTATAAAAAAGACCCCATAGGTTAGTTAGTTTCCCGAAGCCTTACGCACGTGCACGCAAAGATTGTATGACTGAATTTTCGGACGTCTATAAAAGGGAGTTTTTCGTTGCACGTAATCGCATTAAGCCAAATTATTAAACTGTTTGCCAATATGAGATAAAATACTCAGGGACGGTAATTCTCCGCCAAATACGTATGAAAATAAATATCCCTCCGATTGATATTCAAATTAAAGATAACAGGCGGTATACGCTGGTAGCGTTTTTCGTTGATCGGGACGATTTTCTCACGGATATTACGGCGGCAAGAAAAAGACTTAAGATAACTACCCTTCCCTATACTTTTCCAAGGCTTCCCTATGTAGGGGCCAACTATGTCACCAATTACTACCACAAAGGGGTCGCTTCTATTTACGACGTCAGCGAGTGCTTTAAGGACATATGTGCCAAAGAGCACATCTGGTTTACCGACCTAAGTCGTACGCTAGCAACAGCAGTGATGTTTGCTGAAAGCTTGGTACGCAAATACCACAAAAATCGTTTGTATGTGCCTGTGGTCCTATCGTCTGTGTTAACCGGCGTCGTCCGGGATGTGGATTTTTCTTCAACACGGATAGTGACAATAGACAAAAAAGGTGCACAACGAATCCTGGATGAGTTTGAGAATGATGAAACGATTGTGGCGATCCAGGTAAACCGTGAATCTAAACCCGATGAAGTTAAAAATGCTTTTGCAGCCATTCAAAGTTATTATTTCGGAGAGAAAAAAGCGAATGCCAATCTTGCCGGGCTCGTCAGTGACAATGCGCCACACGATAAGCTTCCGGACACAATATCAAACATCACGAGAGACCGTAGGTGGTACTGGATGAACCATAAATCAAATCCTAAGCGACTAGGTTACCTACTTATTGCAAAAGAAAGCGGCCAAAAATCATGGTCAGTGGTTCGCCACGCAATCAAACAATACAACAATAACCTTACCCTGCAACTTTAGGTTACATGTAAGTCGTCAATTGTGAGCGCTTTCATCTAGACATACGATCATGCCATATGACAAATGCATATGGCGATAAACATTACCTTACCTCAAATTTTTACTCCGCCGTTTTTCTTTGCGTAAAGGGTCTTAGACTTATTGATATTGATCGGTCAAACCCCCACAAGTCCCTGTTTATATTTCTGGATTCAGCAGAAAGAGAATATCTGGTGCGGCAATACAGCTTCGCGGAAAAAGATTCCCCGGATGTCATGGTTGATGCTCGCGAGTTTGAACGCGCGACAAAAATGTTAAAAGATAAACTCTATCAGACAAACGGTGAACAAGTGAAACTAACGGGGTAAGAAGCCTGCAGTAAAGGCAATCCGAAAGGATAGGCTGGTCAAGACCGACCGCCGACCTACCGTAGGAGCACCGATCCGAGGGCAAACAAGCGGTTTCCCGTCCCGATGAAGGATCGTAAGAAGAAACGGCAAGATGAGGTGAGATCGTATCAAGTCCTTTGCGCCGTTTATAAAAACTTCAAAGCTCCTGGTGCGTATTTGGCCTTATAAGAAAAGTGAGGTTATGGAGATAAGGAGTAGAGGGAGAAAAGAATATGAAAAGTCAACAAAGTGACACAAAAACGACCAGACAGGTACGCATTGACGCCGGTCTGCATCAACTCCTCAAAATTGAAGCGGCAAGACGTCAGACAACGATTAAGAACCTCGTAGAGGATTGTTTAGCGGAACTACTGGAAGTGAAAGGAAAAAACTTATGACCCACGAACTCATAATCCGTTTCGCACAAACTATTACCTATACAGTTCTTGCGAGGAGCTAGTTATCGGGGTAGCTTGTGGTTGAGGATGAGGGCTTAGGCTATCTAAGCCCTTTTCTGTAATTCTTTTACCTTTTTGTGAGCAGTCTTTAACAATTCCCGCAACAGAGAATTAAAGTCAGGACTATCAATCGGCGATGCAATTTTGATACTTCTAATGTTATCCGGCACCGAATAATTCGCGATATAGGCGTAGCTGTTCTCTTTTACCTTACTCAAATCTACTGAGTCCCAAATGCTTCCGCGCTGGCTTTCGTATTCGTTGATGGTAGATTGAAGCTCTTTCTCAAACAGCTCGGATAATTCTTTTATATACCTTTTATTACTATAACCTACCCGGCTTGCTAAGTTAATAACCTCTTTGGCTGTTAGGGGATCATGCGCCAAATACTGAATATACAATGCTGCCGGTGACGAATCTTCCAAAATAAACGGGGCTTTCTTTACAATGTCCGTTTTTTTCTGTACCCGCTTGCTAATATAAGTGCGTTAATAGCATACGTCCGAAAAGAGCTTTTCTTATGGTGGTTTATAAGTCTGATCACCTCATCTACGGCCAGGTCGTAATTCCCCAAAAGCATATGGCGCTCCAGTCCGTAGTAATAAAGAAAAACGTAACTCAAATTTGTTTCCTGTGTAATATCTCTCAGCCAATTCAGGTATTGGAATCTGTGCTTTGGGGATAAACCAGAATATGAAGGATAGTACATTGCCTGTGTTTCTAATTCGTTATTCTGCTCAATTGGAAACTTTGTCCATATAAGACTTGGTTCGGAAAAGAAATTATACCTTTCGTCAATGGCTTCAGCTTCTACTCCTCTACTCGTAACTTTTATCACAATTTTAAACTCCATTGGACTGGATATTTTTGACGTATCTTCATCTGTTATCCAAAGAAGCGATCTCGTGGGTTCGGGGATTTGGAAACTGGGAATTAAGCTACTATTGGCATGCACGGTAAGCTTATAATCCGTGTCGGAAGTAGTCTTTTCTCTTTTTTGGAATATAGACCACATTACTTGAATAGTAATACTAAATAACCAACAGTTCAAACCTTATCCCGTCATCCTTCTCACTAATTTGGTACCTGAATCGTGAGTCTGTTTCCAAATGTAAATTTTCTAACGTCTCTTTCACCGATTTAATAATCTCCGTTGGGTTGATATTCTTCCTCACCATCGGATGCCTCATCGCTGCCCGTTGTAATGTTTTATCGGCAAGGTGCATGTAGGTGTCATAGGTCGTCTGGATGTCCTTATGCCCAACGAGTGATGCCACCTCGGTAATGGGCACTCCTGCTTCAAGCATGTGAGTTATGTAGGAATGCCTAAAGTTATGCGGGAACGTCCGCTTTCTTACTCCTGCCGCTAAGGCCCTTCGCTTCAAGTCCTGACTGTAGTCCGTAACCTGTATTTGATGTTCATGTGTATTACGGAACACTCTGTCACCTGACTTAAACCCCTCGGTTAACTTCTTAAGGTTGCTGATAAGAGGTTCAGCAATATACACGCTCCTATTTTCGTCTGTTTTCGTGTTCACAAACGTTGCCCTTCCCGCACTTAAGTCCAGGTGCCGTATTTCCAGCTCTGCCGCCTCCGCATACCTGCATCCTGTGTAGGCCAGAAACGTCGTGAGCGTTCTATAGCGAAAATCCAAAAACGAGCAGTCCCTCCCGTATTGTTTGCCGTAAGTGAGCGGTGTGGCCAATATTTTCTCAATCTCCTCGTGGGTAAATATCACAATGTCGGGCTTCGTCTTTTTGAATGACTTAAATCCGTCAAAAAAATCGGCTGGAAATCCTCTATCTTTGCAATAAGAGACCATGTGACGGAACATGAAGCGGTAGGTGTTGAGGGAGTTATTTTTCAACCCTTTGGCTTTCAGCTCTGCGAAAAACTTTTCAACTCCATCTTTCGTTAACTCGTTCCCTTGCTCCGAAAGCCACGCATTGAGTATACCAATACGGCACATGCAATGACGTACACTGCTGGCATCAAGGCCTTCTTTAATGGTAAGGAAACGATGAAAATCCGTCTCGTTAATCTGCATACTCCCCTATCGGGAGTAGCTTGCGATTGAGAATGAAATCGTCCTGCGAGGAACTATGAACAGTCTACCAAAAATACGGACAGAAAACAATAGCTTCGCAGGAAACTTTTCGCTATACTACTCCCACGAAGACTGAAAAATGCAGATTACTTGTAAAGGCGGAAGAACTTGAAGCTGTTTCCCCTTAACTCCGCTGCCGTAAGAATGCGGGGATGTCAAATTCGTCTTCTTCCGGAGGTAGATCATCGGCAGGGGTAAGTGGTGCGGGAGCCACTTGCGGCACAACACCCGCGGGTTGAACTGCCGTCACCGGTTTCGTAAAAATGCCCGGTTTTTGTTGGGCCACGGAGCCGTACCGTGGTTGGGACGAGAGCTCCCGAAGTCTCCTTTTCGTTTCATCAAAACCGGTCGCAATGACCGTAATTTTTACCTGGTCTACCAACTGTTCATCTATCGTGGCTCCAAATATGATATTGGCATCTGGATCGACAACCGCAGCAATTTGCTTGGCTGCATCATCTACTTCTGCCATGGTCAAATCCAGGCCTCCGGTAATGTTAAAGAGTACTCCCTTGGCTCCTTCTATAGATACTTCCAAAAGCGGCGAGGCTGATAAGCCCCGGCATGGTGATAAGATCCGCAATTCCCTGTACGCCCTGACCAAGCACGGAATCCGTCACCCGAAATGCATCCAAAAGCGTCATTTTTTTATCAATCACTTCCAACAGCCGCTGATTAGGAATAACGATGAGGGTGTCTACTTTATCTTTCAGGTTCATGATGCCCTCTTCGGCCGTCACCATGCGCCGCGCCCCTTCAAAATGAAACGGCTTGGTCACGACTGCCACGGTAAGGGCACCGAGCTCCTTGGCAATTTGAGCGATAATCGTAGTTGCTCCCGTACCGGTCCCGCCGCCCTCTCCACATGTCAAAAATACCATATCTGCATCGCGCAGGTATTCCTTGAGTTTTTCTTTTGATTCCTCTGCCGCATGAGTACCCATTTCCGGATTCCCGCCGGCTCCCAACCCGCGCGTTAAATTTTCACCAATCTGCACCTTTGTCGTGGCCTGACAGGTAAGAAGCGCCTGGGCGTCGGTGTTCACTCCCAAAAAGTCCACGCCGTTTATCTGGTTCACGCTGATCATGGAATTGATGGCGTTACATCCCCCGCCACCGATACCTATGACTTTTATTTTGGCAAAACGCGCTATATCGGGTTTAATGAGCATATCCGTATAAAATGAGGGGCAGAAGAAAATAAATACGCTAGGGCATGAATGACTTTACCAGATCAATCACCTTTCCTGCAATGCCCTTGATCTGTACCCGCTCGCCGATCTTGGAAAATCCGCTCAAAAATGATGCCTGTTCACCTTTTCCCAGTTTGCTTCCAAACAGTAGTAGCCCGCAACTTGTGGCATACGCGGGAGTAAACCCCCGATGGCGTCATGCCTCCAAAGCCGCTGCGTTTAATTTCCAGTCCCACCATCGTAAAAATTTCATTCAGCCTTGGTTTAATAATTCCTTCTACAAGCGTTTTTCGGGATATGCTTTTCATTTCTTCCGGCAAACCCAACCCTGAAACATCCAGTTCATCGCTTTTTTCAGTTTTTGCCTGCTTGCCGCCATCCTCTTCATCTGCAAGCACCGGCACTTTGGGAGGTGTACCAAGCAATAATTTAATTTTTTCCGCACTTTCCAGAGAAATCCGAAGCCCTGCGGCCAAATCTTTGGTAATATTTATCGCTCCGATGGGAATAACTGAAGAGTAGGATAGTGCACCATCTACAAAAATCGCCACATCCGTCGTACCTCCACCGATATCAATAAGCACTACTCCTAATTCTTTTTCCGTATCCGAAAGCGTAGCGGCAGAAGCGGCCAAACCGCCAAACACCATGCCTGCAACTTCTACGCCTAATTCCTCTACGCATTTGCGTAAATTTCTCATCGCCGTTGCCCCGCCGGTGACCAAATGTGTATCCACTTCCAGTCGCACCCCTGTCATGCCTGCCGGATCAACAATTCCCTCCTGACTATCTACCACATACCCGCGAGGCAATACATGGATAATCTCCCTGGATGAAGGCAGCGATACTGCCTTGGCCGCATCTATAACTCGCGCAACATCATGACCCGAAATTTCCCTATCCGGTTCAGCTACTGCTACTACTCCGTGGGAATTAATCGATGCGATATGGCTTCCACCAACGGAGATAAATGCCCGGGCAACGGAAGCTCCTGCCATGCGCTCTGCCGCTTCAAGCGATTGGGATATGGCTTGTGTTGCCTCCTCGATATTAACAACCTGCCCTTTGCGAAGTCCGCGGCTTGCAACTGTTGAAACCCCGACGATACGTGCTTCGCCTTCCTCGGTGGTAGTGGCAATAAGAGTCGTGATGTTCGAAGTTCCAACATCGATACCGGATAGTACGGTGTCGCGCGCCATAAAATTAAAATGTGACAATCGGCTTATCGAAACGAAGATCGATAGTCTTGGGCAGTGACCCCTTTATTCTAAACCCCGTTAACAGGGTTTGTAAAGTAGTCGCGACAGTTTCCACCTCTACATCTTGAGTAAAAAGTATATCTGTTTCACCTATGGTAGCTACTAATGACGGCCCATCTCGTGCCGTGATAGAGCTAATAACCTCCTGACCGCCTACGGCTTCTGCAAACCGTAGGCTCTGAACCAAAACTACTATGCCTGTCTGCGTCGTCAGCCGCCCAACGGGCGTTCGAAGCACCGGCTCCACAATAAGTGTATGCGGATATTTTTTGGTAAAGCGCACGTCAGCAAGCAATATATTTTCATCAAGCAGCATCCTGCGGATTTTCTCCGGAGAAAAAAATAGTAAATTGTTGGTCATCTTTTTTTCATCCAATATCACCGATACTCCTGAGGCTGCCACTTCTATGGTTTGAATTTCAAATACCTTTGATTGGATGAAAAATATACCCGTCGCCAATGTACTAATTACCGCGAGAAATACGACAAACCGGCAAAACTTTCGGATCTGTACCCCAATCTGAATACTCATATGCCCAATACCGTCTCCAATTGGGCAAGCATCCGTTTGGCTCCATCCCCGGGAATTTTATTTGCAAAATTTAATGCCCGCTGCTGCATCTGTTTGTGGTCCGCCCAGAGCGTTTCAATAGTATTTGCCAAATCCTGCGCATTCACTTGTTTTTGATTAACGACACGTGCCGATCCGTGTTGGGCAAGCCATGCCGCATTTTTCTGTTGCTCTCCGCCGGCTGACCACGGCAGCGGCACCAAAACTGCAACCTTGCCCATCATGGCAAGTTCATACACCGTGTTTGCCCCGGATCTCCCAACGACAATTGAAGCATCGCGCAATATACCAGAAAGTTCCGACATTGGGATGTATTGGAGGATTATGTAGCGTTTTTGCTGACTTTCCGGGAGCGCGTTTCGTATTTTAACAGCCTTTTCGTACGAAACTCTTCCCGTCTGGTGCACTATCCTAAAACGTCTGGTTAACCTGCTAAGCACGGGGAATATCAGCTCATTCAAACTTACCGCACCTGTTGCCCCACCGGTAATATAAAGAAGCGGAAAATTTTCTTCCGGCGGGACAGATGTCATGTTTGAGGGTTTCATAAACCCCTGCCGGACCGGCAAACCGGTAACTATCGTTTTTTGTTTGGGGAAAAATCTGACGACTTCTGCAAAACTCACGCATATTTTTGCGGCTACACGACTGATGATCCGGTTGGCAAGTCCCGGCACAAACGTTTGCTCATGTGTAATACTGGATATTCCCAACGCCCACCCGGATAACACTACCGGCAGTGCCACATATCCGCCAAATGAAACAATTGCGTCCGGTTTTTCGCGCAAACAGTACACGATCGCCTGAAAAAACCCAACCGGCACATTCACCAGTGACCAAATAGTCTGTATATCCCACGCTCTGGTTAACCTTCCGGCTTTGAGAGGTAAAAATCTATAGCCATCACGTTCCACTATTTTTTGTTCTTCCGATTCAACTGATGTTCCTCCCAGCGCGTGGGTTCTTCCCACAAAAACCATCTGCCAATTCGGATGTCTTTCTTTTACCGCTTCCATTAGCGCCACGGCCGGCGTGACATGCCCGCCGGTAACAAAAAGTTTTATTGAATTCAAATGCTTTTTCATACCTATGACTGGCGGCTAATATTTGCAAGAATTCCTATTCCTGATAATAATATTATAAGGCTCGATCCTCCATATGATACGAGCGGAAGCGGGACTCCTGTTAACGGGACAAGTGCCACCATCGACGCCAGATTTACCACCGCCTGAATGGCTATCCATGACGTTATTCCCGCCGCAAGATACCGCCCAAACGCATCCGGAGCGCGTTTTGCTATACGAAATCCGCGCCAAACAAGAAAAAGAAAACAAAGAATAATAGCAGTTGCACCTACAAAACCAAGTTCCTCACCGATAATGGCAAAAATAGAATCGGTATTTGCTTCCGGCAGGTATTCATACTTTTGCCTGGACTTTCCAATTCCCACTCCGAACCACCCGCCGCTTCCCAGTGCCAATATAACTTGCCGGATTTGATATGACGCTCCCAATGGGTCGCTTTCCGGATTTAAAAACGTTGTAATACGCCGCAGACGGTATGGAGAAAATACCGCGAGCCCCAAAACACTTATCAACAATGCAGGAATAAGGAGTAAAAATTGATATATCCGGGCGCCTGAGAAAAAATACATAAGCACCGCGATACCGGTAAGAATAATACTCGTTCCCAAATCCGGCTCTAACACTACGAGCCCGACAAGAACTGCAACCAACAGCATAAACCCAACAAATCGTTTGGACTCTTTAAACGAAAACCATGCCGAAAGATATATAATAAGCGTTAACTTCGCAAGTTCTGCCGGCTGAATGACAAAAACCCCCATATTTATCCAGCGCCTTGCGCCTAAGGCATGAATGCCGATTCCGGGGATAAATACTCCTGCAAGAAGCACTAACGTACCCACGAGTAGCGGTAAAGCAAATATGTGCAGCACGTGATAGTCTGTCCGCATCAATATAAAACATGCTACAAGTCCCAATACAAGCCATTTTGCCTGCTCGCGGACAAAATAATACTGGTCACCAAAATCCCGGAGTGCAATTGCCACCGACGAGTCATATACCATAAGGATACCAAACAGCGATAGGACTATGACCACTCCCAACAGCCACCGGTCAGGCCTGTGCCACTTTTTCTGTGGCTTTTGGCGCTGCTCTGAATTTTTATTCCGATGAAATAATGCCATCAATTGTTTCATACGTTATCACTATATTGCTTTACGAACTTCTGGAACAATCTTCCTTTTTCTTCAAAATTTTTCCATATACTGTAGCTTGGAGATGCCGTTGATAGCAATGCGACAGAACCTTTGGGGGTATGCTCGTAAATAAACCGCACCCCCTCTTCCATATCTGAAGTTACGAGCAAATGTACCGGTCTATACCCAATACGCTCCAGCGCTTTGGCAATTGCATTGCCGCTGTCAGGAAATAGCACGATGACTGGTATGTTCTTTTGGGCTATCAGTCGAGAAAGTTCTGAAAAATCATATCCCCTGTCTTGTCCGCCCAAACATATGGCGCCAACAGATGTAAATGATTGGATTGCGCACATCGTAGATTCAGGAGTTGTCGATATCGCGTCGTCATAAAATGAAATTCCCCGGTACTCCCCCACTAGTTCCAAGCGGTGAGGAAGTGGATGAAAGTCTTTCACCGCGCGCTCCATGACGCTATCGGATATACGGAAAATTTTTCCGACCGTTGCGGCACCTCGCACATTTTCTTTGTTGTGCTGGCCCAGCAGCGGAATGCTATCCTCATTAAACGGCAGTTGAGAAACATATGGTACCGCCTGGGCTTTTGTTTGTTTTGCCAGTTGCCGAAGGCGCGGATACGCAGGGTTAAATACCAAAAAATCAGTTGTTTGCGCATGGACTACAATCCGCTTTTTTGCTTCCCAATACGCTTCTAGCCCCCCGTGATAATCCATATGTTCCGGAAAAAAATTCGTAATAACGGAAATATGCGGACAGTAGGCGATATCATCAAGTTGATAGCTGGATAGCTCGTAGATATATATATCATCTGTACCGGTTTCATTTCCCAGTTCACTTAGCGCTGGATTGCCAATGTTGCCGACCAGATGTGCGCGCGTGCCCGCGGCCATAAGTATTGAATAAATAAGCGAAGCGGTGGTGCTTTTTCCTTTGGACCCCGTGACACCAATTATCATTCCGCGCGTATTTCCAAAAAAAATATTTGTCGGGGTAGTATAGGGAATACTTATCAAATGCTTGGCAACTCCGGGAGATTTAATCGCGATATCATACTGCTTCTGTGTATCTAAGTATAAAGGACCGTCTTTGGCATCAACGACTGCCAACCTAGCACTCGGTACTGCTTGTTTTAAAAACGCATAACTTGCCTTTCCTTCCTGCCCAAAACCCACAATAAGTATCTTTTTACCTTTTAATAATTCGAGCTTCATAATGCTTTAAGAATCGGCTGAAATGCAACTGGAATACTGTGTGCGACCGAAACGGAAAATAATGCTTCTTTTGTTCGCGCAATCGCATCCCAAACACTACGTAACTCTTTACGAAGCAAGGTGAATATCTCATCTTCTTCATATTCTTTCCTCTGAAAAGCCAAATAAAACGCCCAGCGGCATTCATCCGGCGTGCCGACGCACTCAAACGGCTTAATCCCCGTAAGTCCAAGTAGTTCTCTGAATGTTTCAGCAAGTCCGGCGTTCTCATATAAATTACCCCCAAACAGAGAAACAAGTTTTTGCTTAGGGATAAATGCCGATAGAAGCAAAAAAACAAATGCACATTTGGGGCAAATGCCGCACCACCTGGGAGTGCTCGATGCAACCGTTCTTCGAAAGTTTGTATTGCAGCTTGTAAAAAGACTATGGTACTGTTCGTGCCGGGAAAACAATTCTATTATTTTTATTTCCTTTATCGGCCGAAGAAGAGAAAAATACGTTATGTCCGTCGTAATATACTTGGCAACATATGACTGAAAAAGCTTTTCAAATTCAAATGTTTTACTCCATTGGTGATTTATTTCATTCCCTAAATATGTCACGTTTCCGTAATTAGCGCTCTCCTCGTTTGACGCAATAATGTACCGAAATCCGCCTAACGCCGCCATGAGAAGATCCGCAAACGCATACACTGCTGAAATGGGAACATGGCCGTTATATGTATCAGGCCGTTTATTTAGCTCATATAATTGGGGGTCAATAGTTCTCCGTATATCAATAAGCGGCTTTCCGATTTTTTGAGCAATAGTGTTATGTATCCCATGGGCATCCACACAGATAAGGGTAAAATCTTTTTGTGCATGCTTCAACAATTCTGCCGTCACAATCGAGTCCTTGCCGCCGCCCAGCTGAACCAGTGAGCGGTCATTTGTTTTTATGTCAACGGACACACGATTGCCTGAATCCGAATACGGAAATTCGACCAGATTTCTATAATCAATCTGATTCTTGTAGAAAAATTCTCCAAGTCCTTTTGTATAGACCGTGTTCCAGAAATCCGATTGCTCACGGGTTAAAGCAATGGGGCCAGTATGTATATATTTTGGGCAATATAATTTCCAATAGCTTATACCCAACAGGAGAAGAAGCTGGTCCAGTATCCCAGTAAACAACGGTTCAGGTATCGACGATCTGCCGGAAGATAGTCCGGGCACCGTAAGCTTCTCGATGAAATTAAACATTTCCTTCCCGTGTGACAGTGTGTATTGAAAAGCAACCGTATCCGTGGTTTCATGCACCGTGTAGCCGCGAAAGTAAAATGCTTCTTTGTGTGTCTCCATACTACACCGGTTGCCTGGTTAGAAACGCGATCCAAAGACCAAATACCGCAAATATGATGGACAGAACCCAAAATCGCATGACAATTTTCGGTTCTGACCAACCGTTATGCTGAAGCCACAGATGAAATGGAGCTGCAGCAAACACTTTGCGGCCTAAAAATTTTCGCGAAAGTAATTGTATTAACGACGATGCCACTTCAATCACAAATACCGCTCCTACTACGGCCAAAACAGGTGCTTTACCCAAAATAAGGCCAACCACAGCAAGTGTGGCTCCGAACGAGAGAGCGCCCACATCCCCTAAAAATATCCGCGCTGTAAAAATATTGAAATATAAAAAGGCAATAACACCACCCAACCAAAGCGCAATAAACACCGATAAAGGCGTATCTAAAATAGAAGCGGAAATAATCCAAAATGCCATCAGGGCAATCATAAGCACGCCTGACGCCAACCCATCCAAACCATCGGTAATATTAAATGCATTGGAAAAAGCGATAATTACCAGCGCAGCAAAGGGTATGTACCACCAGCCTAAATGCAGTACTCCCAACAACGGCACATAAAAAATATCAATTTTTAATTCATGCACCAGCCAAAAACTGATAATCACAGCCAGAAAAATTTCCAATATAAGTTTATGCCGCAGCCGTAGTCCGAAAAATCCCGACTGTGCCCAAAGAAATGTTTTTTTTGTATCATCGATCAACCCCAGTATTCCAAACGACAAAAATGTAAAAAGCAATATTTTAATTTCGCTGCGCATAGGGTATACGGCCGTAATAGGTACCCAAAAATACCGCATCAGGAGAAGCATCAATGGGAATAACACGGTTGTAGATAGGATAATCAGCAGGCCTCCTCCTACAGGAGTGCCGGCTTTATGTTTATGAAACCGGTCAAAAATCGGCGTTCTTTTGTTGAATGCATCCCGGGTTTTCTGACGCAGACGTTGAAATCTCCACTGGTACAACAGCCGGATAAATGGAATATATAGCACGCTATTGACGAACCAAGAAAACAAAAGAACACCAAGAAGTAACCCCATATATTTATTGGCTGACACTCCGCACGAGGTAAGGCGTAAAAATCACAATCGCTATGATTATTGCTCCCATTGCCGTAATGAGCATCATGCCCGCTGCCACATCTTTGGCAATTTTGGCCTCCGGACGCCACTCGCGCGTTATCAAATCAGTCATGGTTTCCAAAGACGTATTGATCATTTCCGATGTCAGGCCCAAAACGATCGTAAAAACTATAACTGCTGCTTCCGTAGTGGTTATCCTTAGATACCAGGCAAGCGCAAGTGCAAGAAGCGATAGTACGACATGCACCCTGAAATTCGGCTGGGTTTTGAATGCCCAGAGTATGCCTGCCCAGGCATTTTTAAAAGAAATATGATGCTTGCGAAGAGCCTCACGCATATCTTGTTACGTCTAGTATAGTGACTTATGAGCTAAAACTCAAACAAGCGTCAATACCCGCGCAATTGCCCTCTGACAGTTTCCACAAATCTTGAAACCACGTATAAGGGAGAAATCGGCAGGTCATGTGCATGGATATACTCTATTTCACGCCCTCCAAATCCTTTTTTGAACAATGTTATTCCTCTCCATGGATGCTTAATCTTGTTTTCCGGCGCTATTCCCCAAAAATTGTATACATTCATACCCCGATTTTTTGCTTGCCTGATTGCTTCCCATTGGACCAGATATGAAGCCGGAATTTTGGAGGAAAGAGATGCTCCATGGTGATATATTCCCTGATTACCGTAAAATAGAATAATTGCGCCCGCAAGCGTTTTTCCTTCATGCTTTCCTAACAGCAGCACCGCCTTGTTTTGTCCGGCATAAACTTCAAATTCTTCACGAATTCCCTGATGCGGCACAAATCCATGGCGATCCGACGTTTCCTTATAGAGCTCAAAAAATGCATCTAAGTCTTTGGGTTCCGTCGATTGTTCTATCACAACCCCAAGTTTTTGCGCATGTCTTATCTCATAACGCGTAGTTTTACGCATGCCGGCAAGTAATTGTTCTTCCGGCTGGCTGAGTTCCAGGACCCAACAATACTCGGCATCCATAGCGTGTATTGCGGCAGGTTTCAAGCCAAACGAGGAAAACAGTGCGCGGTTGGCAGGGCAATCTTCAATAAGCGGTCCTATACGGATAAACCATGCCATCTCCTGCTTCCCAAAATCAACGATATGCGCCAGCACTTCCTTCCAGTATTCTCTTTTTTGCTCTTTGAATACCGGTCCGTGCCGGACGTGTAAAAACGTCCCCCGACGGGCCGCTACTTTCATAATTTGCGCGATAGCAACCAATACGTCGTTTTCATAAAATCCCAACCGCCAAACCCTGACACCAAGCCGCTCCTGCACATCTCCCCAAGCCCAGCTTTGAAATAGCGATTTGGGTGCATGAGTGAGCAAGAAATTTTCCCACACATCGGGCTCTTTGATTGGTCGCATAGTTAGATGCATATACTATGATTGTATATGATGCATTCGCTCTTTCCTAACTGTAGTTTTCTCTCCATGACCAGGATATAATTCTGTATTTTCTGGCAACTCCAATATCGAAGAGATGGATGAGACGAGTTTTTTGGGCTCTGAATAGGAAAAATCCGTTCGCCCAACCGCGCCGCCCGCAAATATCGTATCTCCGGTAAATAACGAATTCTCTTTTTTGTTAAAGAGACAAATGCTGCCAGGCGTATGCCCGGGTGTGTGCATAACCGTAAAAACTGCCGTTCCAATGTTTACTGTCATTTTATCTACAAATGTTTGATTGACTACCGGTGGAGGATCGACAATTTTTGTTTCCAAAAAGTGTTGAGCGGACTCTGACATCCGCTCAACAAGAAATGCATCTTCTTTGTGTATATAAAAGGGAATTGTATACGCTTGCTGTAGGGCAAACGCACCCATAATATGGTCAAAATGACCGTGGGTTGCAAGAATCATTTTTGGGTTGCAATCCAGTTGGGTAATTTTATCCGTAATATATTCAGGCGCGTCCCCAGGATCTACAATGAGTGTTTCACGCTTTTTCTTGTCAATCAGTAGATAGCAATTGGCAGCCATTTGCCCCACAACCAATGTGACTATCTCAAATTCTATTGGACTCATAGGGTGGAAACGACGCGTCGGGCGCTATGCTCGTGTATCCGCGTTGGGAGATTGATTACATGTCTGGCGGCATCTTCCGCTGATGGGCAGGAGCCTACTGTATATCCCACTTTCCCATAATTCACGCCTTTGGGGTCTATGGTGTGGTGGTACCAATTACCCAAAAGCACCGCTTGTCGCTTCGCCTTGTGAAGTGCTGTACCGGGGTTTTCGACAAATATCGGGTAGCGAAGAAATATCGCACCGTCTTCAATTTTGGCTTGCTTTATGTCTTTGTTCTTTTTCAATAGTGATTGATAATATTTTGCTACTGATCTCCTGTTGTTGTTATACCGGTCAAGCTTGGTAAGTTGCTTTAGCAGTAATACCGCAAAACCATTGGGAAATTTTGCCGGAAAATCGCTGGGCCGGCGCCCTTCCCGCTCTTCAGGGTAAACGGGAAAAGAAAGCAATCTAAGTTTCTGCAAAACAATAAGTAATACTTTTCCAACTATAACGTCGTACAATAAAAGGATGACAGAAAAGGCGATCGGGTGGAGCAACTGCTGAAAAATCCAATAATTCGACGGATACGGAAGCATGTTTTGATATATTTTTAACTTTGCTCTTTGCTCTTTGCTCTTTGCTCTCATTACTGCCATTCCCCCAAATACGCTCGAAACTACTTTGTCTCTGCCAAAACTGAAAAATGCGGCATCACCGAACGTACCCACCTTCTTTCCCTTGTACGTTGCTCCCAAACTGTGTGCACAGTCCTCAATGAGAAGAATATTGTGTTTCTTTGCCAACGCAACCAATGCATCCATGTCGGCTGGAATTCCAAACGTATGCTGCACTATGATTGCTTTGGTACGATTTGTTATTTTTTTCTCTACATCTATCGGATCAATATTGAGCGTTGCATCTATATCTGCATATACCGGCGTTGCTTGCGCCCAAAGCACGCTATTGGGCACTGCCACGCATGTAAACGCCTGCACTAAAACCTCATCCCCTTCTCCTATGTTAAACGCCTTAAGTATCGCCAATAATGCCGATCTTCCACTGTTAAAAGAAACGGCCGTACTGTCCGGAAGATAGCTTTCAAACCATTGCTCAGACTGAGCAATTACTCTCCCTTTTTTCCATAACCACGGCATGAGAACTGTTTGGCACGACAATAACACATCATCTGCCTCTGTATTAGGCGAAAGAGACGCTGATATTATTGGCTGAAACATAATCTAAATACCCGTTCCGCTTCCTTACCCTTAAAAAGCACTGTGTCACCCTTTTTTACAGTTTTATCGATATAAGATGCCGACTCCCGTGCGGAAAGTACCCTTACTTTTTTTTCTTTACCAACCTCAGTGGCTCCGGCTACTATGCTCTCGTAATAATTTTCGTTCGTCAACAGAATATCATCACATATCTGCGAGGCTTTGCGGCCTACATCCTTGTGGCTCTCTACCGCATGCGCTCCTAATTCAACCATCGGTTGAAATACAAGAATTTTTCTGCCTTTAGTCTTCGCCAAAAAATCTATCGCCGCGAGTGCGGCATCCGGATTATTATTAAACGTGTCGTTAATAAATGTTGCTTCATGAACTCCTTTTGCCGGCTCCATGGTTTTGGGATACGGCTTTACGCGTGACGCCCCTTTTACCGCATCCCGTATATCCATGCCCACGGCAACTGCCCCTGCAATCGCTGCCGATATATTGCCCACTTGATGTTCCCCTAAAACATTCGCCGACAGCCGGTACGCGCGCTTCCCGTATACGATACGTGCGGTAACGCCTTTTTCATCTGCCTCAATTTCCCGGGCTTCAAGCAACACTCCTTCAAGTTCAGTTCCGTCGCGCGCGGTATACCACCACACAGGGAGCCCATCACGTCTCGCCCACTCTCCCATATGCCGGGTAAACGGGTTATCGGCATTTATAATCGCAATTTTTTTTCCCTGAAGTCCCTGGATAAGTTCATATTTTGCTCTCATCGTATTTTCCAGGGTTGCGAACAAATCCTGATGCTGGGCATTTACTGCCGTTATAATGCCAATCTGGGGCCGCACCATATCTGCCATAGCTCGAATTTCTCCGCGTTTGTATGCGCCCATTTCGACAATAAACACCTGGACGTCAGGCGTAAGATGCTTAAGCACCGTTTCCGCAATTCCAATCGGCGAATTTTTACTGGCTTCCGTCTTCAGCACACGATATGTACCGGAGAGAATTGTTGCCAGATATTCTTTCGTTGATGTCTTACCAAAACTTCCGGTGATACCGATGACTGCCATTGGTTTATGATCCCGTAAAAGCCGTATTGCACGCACAATAAGAAATCTGTGGTAAAGAAATGTGGGAGCCTGCAATAACCCCACCAGTATTCCGGTTATCGGAAACGTGACTACATCAATCACAAGAAACCGCAGAAGGACATGGATGGGTAAAAATAAAAACAAAAAAACAAAAATAACTCCGCTTCCAGTAAAAATTACGATCGTTTTGGGCGAAATCCTGGGTAAACGGAATGAAGGGAAAAAAATTTGCCTACCCTGCGGTGTGCCAAGGTGTATCAGCATACGATCGAAGCGGTATTCTTTCACAAACCACAGATGCACGTATGAAAGCACGTTTGCAAATATCCGGATGCTCCACACAACCAACACAAGCAGTAACACTATATTCATAGCGATTGGAAAAATGCGGTCAAATGATCGGCAAAAACCTTTGGGTTTTTATAAGGAATGCCATGGCCCGCTTCTTTTATAATATCTAGCGTTGCACCCGGAATAACTTCTTTCATTTTTTGGGCAACCGATACCGGCACAATTGCATCGTTCTCTCCCCATATCAACCGACACGGTACCCGGACTGCCTTCATGCTCTCCAGTAGATTTTCCTGGACGATATACTTAAACGTCTCGCGCATTACGCCCTCTGCACGGTAGAAGTCCCGGGCGCCAACCAGATAGTAGTACCATCGACGAACTGCATCCTGTATAAGACTAAACGGCGGCAGATAGAAGAAGGCTTTTCCAATTTTTGCAAGTACAATAAACAAGATTAACTTTTTCCTGTCCACCGGGGTAAAACCTGGGGTTCCGGTTAAAATAATTGCTCGAACATCTTTTGGATACAATAATTGGTATTTAAGCGATACTCTTCCTCCAAATGAGTGACCAATCAATATCGGCGCCCGAAGGCTCTCTTTGTTCAGGTAATCGCCCAGAAATACAGCATAATCATCCAGACGCAACGGCTTGGACGGCAGCACTGCTTGCCCGAATCCCGGAAAATCCGGCACAAACACACGATATCCCCGCTTCCGAAGCTCTCTCTCTAACGGGTCAAACGTACGACCCGATAATCCCCATCCGTGAAGAATAACAATTGGGTTTTTGTTCACAGCTGTTTTCTAAACTCATTCCGCACGCCGGGAGCGACCTCGCGGATGTTGCGTTTCACCGTGTAAGCGGTATTTGCAACACAAAAGGACCGCTCCGGGAGATCATTATCAAGTACCACACCGGAGCCAATAAAACTCCCTTTCCCAATTTTTACTCCGGGCATAATGCTCGCATTAACACCAATCCGAACCCCTGTTGCTAGGATTCCGCCAAGCTTATTTCTTCCTGTTGCAACTTTTGTATCCCCAACTCGGGTCGATATCTCTCCGTCGTCTAGCCGTAAATTTGCAACTGCTGCCCCTGATCCCATGCTTACGTCAGATTCCATCACACTATCGCCCATATAGTTCGTATGAAACCAGCAGTCATCACCGATATAGCTTCTGGAAATATCCGAGCTAAACCCGGTTATACAATTTGCGCCTAAATGGCTTGCACGAATGATGTTATTGTTGCCAATAATAGTATGTTTTCCCACATAACACGGCCCAACAATTTTGGAATTTTCAAATATTTTCACTCCGTCATCCAGATACACTTCTCCTTCTATCGTCACGTGATCACGGATTTCCACTCCTTTTCCGCGGTGAGATTTAATCCTCGTTGAGAGTAAATAATGCATCGCATCCAGTACATGCCATGGATACTTTAAAGAAATCCAGGATCCTTCATAGGGCTCCATAACAAACTCTTCGTGCTGCGCAAGCGATGTCAGCGTCCGTTCGTAAATATCATCTGATCCGGCTCCCCGCGTCCGTTTTATCTCTGTCAAAAGCACATCGCTATTTCGTATATAATGACCGGAAATCGCAACATAAGGACTCGGAGCTTTTCCTTCTCCTGGCTTTTCTACGATGCCTGTAATCCGATCATTTTCTATTTTAAGATATCCTCCAGGAAAATATTTTTCCGTCCTCCAGCCGGCAATTACGCCAAATGCCCCGGTGGACCTGCCACGGGAAACTACACGTGCAAGAAGTCCTCGGTCTAAAAGATCATCCGCGATCAGAATTATGAGTTCGCAATCGGCAATTTCTGATGCTGCCGAAAGAAGTGCATCTGCCATCCCCATCGGTTTTTGCTGTACAACCGTCACCGTAGGAACGGAACGTTGTTGTGTTTGCAAAACGTTTCGATTGTCCGGACTTGCAACGATGACAGCACGGGAAACGTCTTTTGGCAGTACATCCCGTACGGAAAAATCAAAAAGTGGTTTCCCAAAAAACGGAAATACTATTTTATTTGTCGTCAGAGGCCAAAATCGGCTTCCGGCTCCCCCGGCAAGTATGACTGCTACCAAATCTTTCTTCATACTATATCCTCGCTCTTGCGGCTAATTTTGGCTCCCAGCTTTATGAGCCGCTCTTCTATTCTCTCATATCCTCTATCGATTTGCTCAACTCCGTGAATGTAACTTTCCCCTTGAGCCGTAAGTACCGCCAAAAGAAGCGTAGCGCCTGCACGAAGATCATCTATCGTAAGCACCGCATTATGAAGATGTGTCGGTCCAACGATCCGAATCGCTTGATGAAAATCCGGAACCCGGTCATTCCAGTTAAAATTATAAAATTCTTTTGGCGCTTTAACCGCGGGATCAAAAAAATCAATGGCTGCCCCCATTTTTCGCAATTGCGAAACATAAGAAAATCTGCTTTCAAATACGGTTTCGTGAATAGTGGAAACACCGCTCCCCTGTGTCATATAGAGCGCCCAGGGAGCCTGCCAATCCGTCATAAACCCAGGGTGAGGCCGGGTCACGATATCGGTAGGGGCAATCGGCGATTCCTGCCAGTAGCGTGTCGATGTGTTGTCTACTTCCTTATATGCGCCTCCCGCTTTGTGAAACGCGTCATAAAATGAATCGAGATATAACCTGCTTGAATTGTGTACGGTAATATCCCCGCCCGTTGCACACGCCGCAAGTGCAAACGTCACTTCCTCATTTCGATCCGGCATAAGCGTATATTCTGTCCCATGAAGCCGGGCAACTCCTTCAATTACTATTTCCCTTGGATGTATCCGTTCTATACGGGCCCCCATCGAATTAAGAAGCGAAATTAAATCATCTACTTCCACTTCTTCTGCGGCATTGGCAAGCACCGTTTTTCCTTTTGCCAAAACAGCGGCAAGAATAAGCGCTTCGGTTCCGGTATGGGTATTTTTGACGAATGAAATTTGACTACCCTGAAGGCTCGATGCTTCACCATAAAAATATCCGTCGTCTGAATGATAGGTAATGATGGCTCCCATCTTTTGCAAGCCTTCAATGTGACGGTCTATCGGTCTTGCGCCTATTCGGCAGCCTCCGGGATTGGGTATTTGGAATTTTCCGTAGCGGGCCAAAAGCGGCCCCATAACAAGTGATGACGTCCGCAGACGCGCTCCCACTTCCAATGGCACTGTCGATGTTTTTAAATTGCCGTTTTTTATAACCGCAGTATGATCCGAAAATGTTACGGCAATCCCAAGACTTTTCAGAAGTTCGAGCATCGATAACACATCGGCGATTTCCGGGACATTATGAATAATAATTTCCTCATCCGTTAAGATGCTTGCCACAAACGCTTTCAGCGCAACATTTTTGGCTCCCCCTACGGTCACTTCACCGTTTAAAGGAACACCGCCGGTAACAATAAATGTTTCCATACCCAACTAAAATTCGCCAATTCGGACAATTTCCTCTTCCAATAACACGCCGAATTGCCGTTTTACTTGTTCTTTTGCTCTACTTATCAATTGTATCACATCGGATGCCGTCGCTTTATTGCGATTAATGATGAAATTAGCATGTACAGGAGAAATTTGTGCGCCCCCTATCGTTACCCCTTTTAAACCCGCATGGTCTATGAGAAATCCAGCCGAAGTTGTCCCCTGCGGTGTTGCGGCCGTCATGGCCTGCGCTTTTGTAATATTTCGAAACGTGCATCCGGGACCCAATACCCCTTGCGGCTGGGATTCTCTTCTATAGGCAATTGCAGCGTTTGCCGACTCCCAAAGTTTTTCTTTATCTCCCTGTCGCAAGGCAAACACTACCCGAAGAACGATGTCCCCGGTCTTTTGGATCAAACTGCTATCATACCCAAACTGGAAATACGATTTGGGGACAACCTGTTGCTCATTTTTTGAATTCAAAATTTCTGCCTGATACACCACATCCCCCACATATCCCTCGGGATGTGTCCATTTTGAGTTCATATAGATCGCGCCTCCCACCGTGCCGGGCAATCCCAAATGCATTTCAAGTCCGGCAAGTCCTTCTTCTACCGAAAATCGGACAAGTTTGTTCATGATAACACCGGTATCAGTCTCGACAAACACATTTCCGCTTGATTCACCGCTTTTGAACGCCCCTTTCATGCCGCGTAAAAAAATCCGCGACGTGCTGTTTTTCACTACAAGCCCGCGCAGTCCCATATCTGCCACCAATACATTTGAGCCTCCACCCAGTACCCAGATAGATACACCAAGCTTGCGGGCTGAAACGATTACCCTCACGAGTTCTTCAATAGTTTTTGCCTCATAAAACAGATCCGCCGGCCCGCCGATTTTAAACGTCGTATAGGGAGCTAGCACTTCATTCTCTTTCACTCTATCGCCCAACATTTGTTTTAACTGAGTGTATTCTGTTTTCATATTGGTCGGATTGGCTTATTGGCCTGCCCGCTAACGCCTGAGCGTAGCGATGGCGGGCGGGTCGGATTGGAAAATTCTTTCAAGAATTTTCTGCTCCACCCGTATATATCCCCTGCTCCCATAAATATAATTACATCGTGTTGATGCAGTGTTTTTGTTAAATAACCAAATGTACCGTCGTAATTTTTAGTATACACCGCGTGCGGCTGATGTTTGGCAATTTCACCAACAAGCATTTGACTGGAGACTTCCAATGTTTCATGCTCGCGGGCCGACGCGTAAATATCGGTAATTAGTATTACGTCCGCATCGCGGAAACTTTTGGCGAAATCCGAAAATAGTGACTTCGTGCGTGAGTACGTATGTGGTTGAAATACTGCAATAATCCGTCCATTCGGGTACCACGCCCTGGCAGCGGCAAGGGTGGCGGCAATTTCCGCAGGATGATGTGCATAGTCATCATAAACACAAACGCCATCTGTCTCACCCACTTTTTCAAATCTTCGTTTGGTTCCGCCAAACAGAAGCAAACCCTCGCGGATATTCTCCCATGATATCCCCATCGCACGACAGCAAGCTGCGGCAGCCGCGGCATTTGCAGCATTGTGTTTACCCGGCACTTTTAACGCAAACTCTCCCACGTCAATACCCCCATCACTGAGCGTAAAAAAAGTCCGCTCCAAACCAAATCCCACATGAGTAATCCGAATATCTGCCAACGGCGAAAACCCATACAATACGACGTCTGTTGTTTTACTTTTTGCCAGTTCTTTGCTGGCCGGATCATCAGCATTTACGATCGTTACTCCCAGTCCCTTTTGCTGTATTTGAAGTTTTAGAAAAGCTTCCTGCACGTCTTCAAGAGAACCATAAACATCCGGATGATCAAAATCAATATTGGTGACAACATATATTTCCGGCACCTGCCAAAGGAATCTCGGCGTCAGGTCGTGGTGCGGGTCCGTTACATATTCGTCGGCTTCAGCCACAAACCAATCTCCGGACCCGTAGTGCCCGGGAAGCCCAAGCCCGGAAATTTCCCCGCAACCGGCGGCATAAGAAGGATCAATACCGGCTTTTTTCAATATAGCGGCAATCATCGCGGTCGTCGTTGTTTTGCCGTGACTGCCGGCCACTGAAATCTGGCGCTTCCCCCGCATTACTTCACCAAGCGCCCTCCCATGGGGCAAAACCTGTATACCGCGTGCAACTGCCTCTTTTACTTCTACATTTTCCTGCCCCTCATGCGCACCGGTAAAAATTACAAAATCCGGCTTCGTTTTTCTAATATGTAAAGGCTCAAATCCGTTAAGGATGTTGATTTTTGCCGCCTTCAGTACATCATCACTCGGAAACTCCTCGCCCACATCCGATCCGCTCACCCGATATCCTGCCTCTTTTGCCCATACGGCAAGTGCCGCCATAGCAATACCCTTTATACCAACAAAGTGAATCCTATGTATGCGGCTCCAATCAATGTTCATAACCGATGACCCCCATTATCTCACCAAATGTCTCTCTTGAGTCTTTTCGATACGAATAAAACGTGTCTGCCTGGCACGATGTGCAACTGATTGCTGCATCAATATGATCCAATGGTATACCCATCTCGTGCAATTGCCGCACGTTTGCATATCCCAAATCAAGATACGCCCTCATGTCTAATTGCGATACCACCCGCGGATCGTGTCCCAACACCTGCACAAATTCGTCGGCGCGGTCCTTGGAAACGCTGTAGCAGCACATACCGATATGCGGCCCAATAGATACCATGATCTGTTTATTGTCTGCACCCACTGATTTCATCGCCTCAATAAGATTTTTTGCAATATTGGCAAGTGTTCCTTTCCACCCTGCATGGGCAACCCCAATCACGTGAGCCTTGGGATCAACCGCGAGAATTGGTACACAATCAGCAACCACCACGCCTAAAGCTTCGCGTGACCCCTTTAAGGCCACCCCTTTAAGGGATCTCCTTTGAACTAATCCGTCTGCTCCCTCCCGTGCGTTCTGATCAGAAATGATCATTATCTTTGCTCCATGGACTTGCTGCGGCATCAGAAGAAACGCATTGGACATACACATCAGTCGAAGAAATTGTGCTCTATTCTCCTTTCGTCGCATATCCCCAAGTTGTCGAGTAGAGTACCCATGTATGAGCTCTGGTACAGAAAGAAGAAGTGTCGACTGATATATGCCTTTTGCAGTTTGCTTAAGCATGATCGGTTTTTGTTTCCTTTAGAGTGTTGCGCACTACTTCCTGATCACTCCAAGGATACTCTGTTTTTCCCCGGCAGAGACTTTTCTCGTGTCCTTTGCCAGTAATAATGACGAGGTCGTCCGCTTTTGCCTCACGGACGGCGAACGCTATCGCGTCCCCCCGATTGGGAAATCGGTATACCAGCCGGTTGCCCACAAAACCCGCGGCAATCTGATCCATAATTGTCTCGACGTTTTCCGTACGATAATCTTCTTCTGTCAATACGATTATGTCCGCATACCGGCTCGAAAACTTACCCATAAGCGGCCGTTTGGTGCGATCTCGGAGTCCTGCACTTCCGAATACATGAATTAACCGCTTTTTGGTAAGGACTCGTGCGGTCTTGAGTGCCCGATCCAATGCATTAGGCGTATGGGCAAAATCTACAATCACCGAAAATGGTATTTTTTGTATAACTTCCATTCTTCCCACTACTCCTCCAAAATGGGCAAGGGCGGTCTGGGCAGTTTTATGAGAAATACCCAATGCGCTCGCTGCTGCAATTGCCGCCAGGCAGTTGTACCGGTTAAATTCGCCGGGAAGAAGTGTTTTAAAGGGAAACGTTTTGGGCGTGACATTTGCTTCCCTGCGGATCCCATAGGTAATAAGTTTTTTCCGGCGAAGATACGGTATTGCACGGTTATATAATTCTGCTTCATCACGGTTAATAACCGCGGTGTTGGACCGGGTCAAAAGCGATAGTTTGGTTTTGAGATAGCTGGCAAACGTTTTGTGCCAATCCAAATGCTCATGGGTGACATTTGTGATGACGCCTACGGCAAAGCGCACTCCGGTGACCCGGTGTTGCGCCAGTCCATGGGAGGTCACTTCCAACACCATATGGGTGTCTCCATTGTTTATCGCTTCGCGAAGATACTTTTGCACCCAAAATGCGCTTGGTGTTGTAACATGAAAGCCAGTATCGTAGGATTTCCCTCCAATCACAGCATGAACAGAAGATATCATAGATACTTTTATCCCTGCCGCTTTAAGGATTTCAAAAATAAGTGTGGTAGTCGTGGTTTTTCCATCCGTGCCGGTGACGCCTATCACCGTGAGCTTGTGACTGGGGAACCGAAACCAAAGAACGGATAGGATACCAATCAGAAGATGATACAGCCCCTTCAGGCTCCGCAGCATCCCTCCATTATATCAAACTAGCCGGTCACGCGCCTATTGCGGTGGTATTGCATAATAACGGAACAGGTCTCCGGCGACAGCAAAAAACAGCGGCGCCGCAGTTTCGGATCCCCAGGGCGAACTCGTTGGCTCCCGAAGCGTAACCAACATGACAAACTTTGGATTATCAGCCGGTGCAAAGCCTACAAATGATGCAATCGTCTTTTTTTCATCGTAATGCCCGGACACAGGAATCTGCGCCGTCCCTGTTTTGCCCGCAACCCTATACCCTTTGGGCTTTGCCCATTTTGCCTCTCCATTATCTACAGCTGCAACCATCATTTCGGCGATAATTCGGGAAGTCGCGGGGCTTACCACCTGACGGATTTTTTTGGGCTTACGCACAATCGACCTGCCTTTTGTCTCTTGTATCTCTGAAACCACATGTGGCTCCATCAGCCATCCGTCATTTGCCAAAGCCGCTACCGCCCGAACCATTTGAATAGGCGTCACTGCTATCCCCTGCCCGAACGAGGCAGTTGCCAGATCAATCTCTCTCCACTCGCTTTCATCGCGAAGCTCCGGGGCACTTTCCTCTTCAAGATCAATACCCGTCAACTCACCAAATCCAAAATCTCGCATATACCTCAACAGTTTTTCTTTGCCTAATTTATTTGCAATAAACACCATGCCGACATTAGAAGAGTGCTCCAAGACTTGCGTCATCGTGACAGAGCCATGATACTCGCTATTCCATGTCCGGATCGTGTAATCGCCCACGGTTATCGGTCCGGTTTCTTCCATGGTCGTCGTTGGTTTTACCAATTTTTCCTCAAGAGCTGCAGCCATAACCAACACTTTAAATGTAGATCCCGGCTCATAGGAACCCGAAACTAGCGGGCTTTTATACAATGTCTTATCAAACCGTACAAAATCTCTGGGATCATATGAAGGGTACGCCGCCATTGCCAATATTCCTCCGGTTTTGGGATCCATAACGATGACTGATCCTTCTTTGGCCCCGTATTTCTTTATTCCTTCCATGAGCCTGCGCTCCACAATTTGTTGAACACTGCGATCGACCCACAAGGCCAAATTTCTTCCATCTTCTGCCTCTATGCGCTTGGCATCGCCTACAAGAATTGGGAAACCTTTTGCGTCCCGTTCAAATACAAGCTGGCCTTCTTTACCCCGAAGCTCCCGGTCATAATACCCCTCCAAACCAAAATATCCGGTATCGCGGCCGTGCTCGTCAGATCCTACAAATCCCAGGATATGCGCAGCCATACTTGCCTCCGGATAGTAACGTTTTGGCTCTTTTTCAAACCCCAAGCCCGGAATATCTAATTTTTTTAGCTCCTCTGTTTTGGGCGCCTCTAATTTATGCGCCAACGGCACCCATGCACGCGCCGGATCAGATATTGTCGCTAAAATATCGCCTTTATCCTGACCAATGATACTTGCAATACGCGCGGCATGCGTTTGGGCATCCTGCATCTGGCGCGGCTCTGCATACACCAAATACGCAACCTGATTCATAACTATAGCGCTCCCGTCAGATGAAAGGATATGACCGCGTGAAGCCGGAAGTACAAACGCGCTCGTGTATTGGGAAGTCGCTTGTGATCGCAGGCGATCACCTTCTATTATTTGCCAGTAAAATAACCGTAAAATAATGGAAAGAAACGCAATCGCAAGCAAGCTAAATATCGCCCAAATCCGCCACATATACCTATGTAACTCATGTCCGCCAGGTGGCGGACTGATACAAATAAGTTAATACCCGTAGCAATTCCGATTGCGAAGGGTATATACCCATTGTATTAGCGGTGAGGCAACGTAGCAACCGAAGATTGTTCGGGACCAATCGTAAGTACCTGCCTCGGCTCTATAAAGCCCAGTTGTACTGCCCTGTCTGATATTGTCACCAGTGCCGATGCAGAAGCTACTTCCTGGCGCAGCAGTTCGTTTTCTTCTCGCAAACGGGCGATCTTTTGATCGATAGATCCCACGTTTCCCCCCAAACCCGCCAAATGATTGGTGACAAAAAACTCAGCAAGAATAAAAAGCAGTACTGCGATCGGGATGCATTTTAGAAAACTGCGGAAAAATAATCGTTTCATATTTTTTCTGCAACTCGCATTTTTGCGCTTCTTGCTCGTCTGTTTTTTTGTAGCTCACCTTGGCTTGCCGTTATGGGTACTTTCGTTATAATACCCATCTTCGCTTGTCTCAAAAACATTTTGACAATGCGGTCTTCCAGTGAATGAAAACTTATTGCTACCAATCTTCCGCCAGGTACCAATAAATTTTTTGCTCCAATCAGTCCCGCGCGCATTGCAGTAAGTTCATCGTTTACCGCAATCCGGATAGCCTGATATACCCGGGAGAGCGTACTCTCCCGTATTGGCGCAGGCACTACGCTTCCGACAATTGCCGCAAGCTCACCCGAAGTCGCAATTGGCTTTACGCGACGGGAGCGGACAATAGCATCAGCAATTGCCCCAGCACGCTCTTCTTCACCAAATGTTGCAAGAATTTCATAGAGCTCCTCACGACTGACGTGTGCAAGAAGTGTCGCGGCTGATTCTCCCTCGTTCTGATTTAGCCGTAAATCCACTGCCGCATCGGTAAACCGATAGCTAAATCCCCGAGCAGGCGTATCAAGCTGGTGACTCGATACTCCGAAATCAAATAACACCCCGCTCACTTCTTCAAATCCATTCTCTTTGGCTATACGTTCAATATCCCGAAAATTTCCTTGTACTATGTTCCAGTCTCTTCCCTCTTTAAAAATTGGAAATTGAAAATTGAAAATTCTCTTTGTTTCCTCAATAGCCTCCCCATCAACGTCAAGACCTAAAAGAATGCCACCGCGCTTTATGATCTTTACCCCGTGTCCTCCTCCTCCGATCGTTGCATCAATATATTTCTTCCCCTTTTGAATATTAAGCGCTTCAACAGTCTCAGCTACCAGCACCGGCGAATGATAGTTATTCATGATCTTTGAGACGTGTGGCGTACTTTTTCCAAATTGCACGATCCCAAATTTCAAAATGATCACCGGCGCCTACAATCACGACCTCTTTTCCAACTTTGGCATACTCCTTGAGCAGGGCAGGCAACAGAATACGACCCAGCTTGTCTACTTCTACTTTTTCCGCTCCCGCAAACATGTATCGTCTGATTCGTCTGGCTTCTTCCTGCGTCACCGGCGCCTCAAGTTGCTTTGCCGCTTCTTTTTCCCAGGACCCCTTATCAAAACCAAATATGCACGCTTCAAATCCTCGAGCCAGAATCACGTCTCGCTCTCCTAACTCACTCCTAACCTTTCGCGGAAGTGTCACTCTTCCCCTGTCATCTAAGCTGTGATCATATTCCCCAAGGAATAACTTCATGCCCCTAGTCTACCACTTCTTCCCATCTATATCCATAGTCACCCATTTTTCACGGCTTGTCAATACCTCATTTCACAGCATCCACCAAGCTCAACCCCAGGGGTTGAATTCAGTCGTTGTTTACTTTAATCTTGAACTATGAGTACTCCTCCAAGGTATCTGCAAATCGGAATTCCCTATCATGTTTACAATCGGGGAAATCGCAAGAATAAAATTTTCCTTAATGTGAAGGACTATCAACGATTTCTAAGAAAACTTAAGGAATATACAAAAAAGTTTGACGTTAGCCTTGTTTGCTATTGCCTCATGCCTAACCATTTTCATCTCCTTCTTGTTCAGAAGGATGAGTCCGCCATTACCAAATTCATGCTTAGTCTTTGCACAAGTTATTCAAAGTACTTTAACATAAAACATGAATTGGTCGGCAGATTATTTCAAGCGCGATTCCGGGCGAAAATAGTTGAAACGGATGAATATCTTCTACATTTGTCACGTTATATTCATCTAAATTCAATTTCTGATGATCTTGAAGACCTTACATTTCTTTTAAATCCGCCGAGCTCAACCCCAGGGGTTGAGCGGAGTAAAATTCATAAACAACTCATCGATTATCCGTGGTCATCTTATAGGGAATATTGCGAAGACAATAATGGTATTTGCGATAAAAACCTCATTCTCGATTATTTTTCTTCAACACAACAAAGTAACTCTTACGAATCTTTTATAGAAAGTGGCATCTCTGAAAAAGAAAGCGAGTTTATTACCCCGTTTCTCTAACTTCCACCCATCATTTCTAATCCTAAAAATATTCACCCTATAATTTGATATCTCCTTGTTAGAATCGTACAATGCTTGCCATGAGTGATAAACACGAGCAGTTAGAAGGCGGACAACCAGAAAATCCTATCATAGCGTTTGAAAGCGAACGAGAACTTACTTTAGCATTACCTCCTATTGATTATACAATTCCATTAATTTTTCATATCAGCGATTTCCATGGAAACATCCTTGGTGCTTTACGGGATCGTGTATCGGAAAAAGTAGAAGAGACAACCCAACAAGCATCGCCGAGTTTTACTATTATTTATGGAACTCGTCGTGGTGGAAAATCAAGCCTGTTGCATTCACTTGAAGCAATAGTAGGAGAATCCGCTGTTACAATAGATTGTGGAGGTCTCTCTCAGCTTAATCAAAGCGGGTTTGACGCCACAATGCAGTCGATGAATCTGCGGAAAGGAGCCGACCCTGCGTCGGTTAAAGTTGTTCTTATTGATGAGCTTGAAGTTATTTTAGATAAAGCTGAACGATTAAGCATACTTCAATCCCTCGCAGAAAAAGGATACTGTTCGTGCATTACGGTGGGTTTTCCCAATATAAATGTGGTAGAAGAGATTGAGGATTTTTCTCGTGCCAGAGGCATAGATTATCAGCGAATTAACGCGGTTTCAGACGAGCCAAATTGGGTGAAAGCTGCCCGATTGGAACGTTGGCTGAACTATATATTTCGAGCACAAGGAATTCGGGTGGCGATTGCAGAAGATTTTTTGACCGACTTGGGAGAATTTGTGGGTTGGCGGCCATATGAAATAACCATTATTCTGCGGGGGCTTATGGATTGGTATAAGGAGGACCCTGCAAGAATTGCTCAAGGAGTGAGTGTCCATATGACATTGGATGCTCAACAGCTAGATGCGTTTTTGGAGAGCAATACTGCACACACACTGCTAGAGGACCATCCAAGAAATGACTACAAGCGTTTTATACGTCTTCTTTCTCAAGAAGAACAATTATTGCTCGGCCGGCTGGCTGAAGAAGGGAGTATTCTTGCTTCTGAGCAAAATCTTCTAACATTTAAGCGGTTATTACCAAGTGAAGGAATAGACTATTTTGAGATCGTACAAGTTGGAAATGAAATGATGATACGACCGAAGGGAGCATATTTTTTGCATTTTCTCCACGAGTATTTTGGGTAAGGAGAGGTTTACCTTTATTATTTGACTACGCTCAACCCCAGGGGTTGAGGTCAGTGGAATTAGAGGCTGTACTCTTTGGAAAACTGGCTTTTTTGGCCTGAGGCGTCGGCGAAGACCAAAATCACAGACACACTGGTAACACCAGGATGTGGCCGACACACGTTGCGCGAACACGTGCCCAGGTAGATATCATCGCGCACAAACGAGTCTTTTCCGGCAACGTCGAGGGGTTTACTGGTCACTCCCTGGGTCACTCCTTGGCTATCGTAGCTTATTCAATGTTTCTATTGGCTCTTCTTCCACAATCGGCTGCTGTTTAGGTGTTGATACCACTTTATAAACAAGCACCCCAGTCCCCAATAATAGCACTGCCAACAAACCAAAAAGCACTTTTTTATTCATATTGCCTCCTTATTCAGTTAATTTTTGAGCAATATACTGTTCTAATTGATCTACACTGACGCGATCCTGCTTCGTCGTATCGCGATCCCGCACCGTTACCATACCATCTTCAAGCGTAGCATAATCAACCGTGATACACCAGGGAGTACCAGCTTCATCTTGTGCCAAGTAGCGCTTTCCTATGTTTCCCCGGTCATCCCATGCCACCATCCAACGGGATTTCAGACCGTGATAGATAGACTTCGCTTTTGCCACCAATTCTTCCTTGTTGGCAACCAACGGAAATACCGCCGCCTTGATGGGTGCGAGCTTGGGATGGATGGCAAGCACTACCCGTTTTTCTTCCTGCCGATATGCATCGAGCAAGAAAAAAAGCGTCGCTCGGTCTACTCCTCCGGAGGTTTCAATCACCCACGGAGTAAATTCTTCATTGGTTTGGGGATCTTTGTATGTCAATTTATGACGCCCTAAATCCCAGTCTCCCCGATGGTGGATTCCTTCAAACTCACTCCATCCAAACGGCGCTTGGTATTCAATGTCAACTGCTTTGCGAGCATAGTGCGCGCGCTCATCGTCCGCATGAGGCCTCAACCGTAGATTTTCTGCCTTAATTCCAAGATCAACATACCATTTTTTACGTTGCTCATGCCAATATGTAAACCATTTTTCTCCTTCGCTATCATTATTTTTGACAAAAAATTCAAGCTCCATCTGTTCAAATTCCCGGCTTCTAAAAGTAAGATTCCCTGGTGTAATTTCATTACGAAAAGCCTTACCAATTTGAGCGATACCAAAAGGAATCTTTACGCGAGATGAATCTACCACATTGCGAAAGTTTACAAATACCCCCTGAGTAATCTCTCCACGAAGATACGCTTTATCCTTTGGCTCAGTAACACCAAGGAACACCTCCGTCATTAAGTTAAATTGTTTTTCTTCTGTTAATTGATCTTTGGGATGTTGCTTACCGTTAGAACAAATAAACATAGCAAAGTATTCTTTTTTGGGAGCAACATTACCCCCTCCCGAAGCAGATTTAAAAAAATCTTCAAATTTATCAAGTCTAAAACGTTTGTGACAGACCTTACATTCAACCAGTGGGTCCGTAAATGCTTTAAGGTGCCCCGATGCTTCCCATACCTTTGGATTCATAATAATTGCCGCATCCAGCCCCACGACGTCATCACGCAGTTGCACCATGTGGCGCCACCATTCCCGCTTAATATTGTTTTTCAACTCTACCCCCAAAGGCCCGTAATCCCAAAAACCGGTAAGCCCGCCATAAATCTCACTTCCGGGGTAAATGAAACCTCTGCGTTTTGCAAGTGCAACAATCGTTTCAAGTGAAACCATAGATCGATTGTATCAAATCCCGGACACACGTGTCAGCTGCCGGTAAAACTTGGGGGTTTTCAATCTTTTTTCAGCAATTCCTTCAATATACGAAACGACATCTGCGGCGACCGGCTCCTTCTTTGGACCCGTAAACCCAAGCGTACGCAACAATTCTTTCGATATCCGGCCGGCTAGTAGCGGCAAATGCAAGGATGCATTGGTATCCAACTCGCGCAGTGCATGGAGTAAAAGCGCAAATACGTCCCGATGCTCCTGGCGCTCAGCAACAAGTACCTCGACAATCTCACATAGATAATATCCCACGCCAACCCGACCAAGATCATGCCGGATGGTCGGAAACGACTCGATCATTTCCGCCTCAGTTACGCTATCCATCGCCTTACCATGGCGGATCATAAGCCCAACATGATTAAACACTTCCAGATGGGGACTGCGGCGGCTGTTAATTCTCCGTATCCCTTTGGCAATGACTCGAACTTTCCCGTATTCATTGGTAAATACGGTGAGCACCCTATCTGCTTCCCCTACGTTTTTTCTGGCCAAAATAATACCCTGGGCTTTATAAATCCGAACAGAAGTCATGCAATTAGAGTGTAAGCTCCGTATCTGTGGTGAGTGTAAATTTCTTCCGGTCGCGTCCGCCAAGCTTAATCGTATATTCATCGCCATCCGTGCCTGGTTGCTTCTGGATAAGAAGCCGGTATTTGCCGTCAGTTGATTTCACCGAAGATGTATAGGTAACATCCAAACGCGCGGTACCGAGCGGATTTATGATAAGGAACCCTTCCAATACGGTTTTTCCCAGGCTTTCATAGGTTTCCATCGGACTTGACTGGTTGTCTTTGGGTGATTGCGTACCTTTGCTTTCCATAATCTTACTTCCTGCAGGCACGTACACACGCACCCAGTTGCGAAGCGGTGCATTCAGACAGAGTCCTCCGCTCTCCAGTCCGCAGTCACTACCGGGATACGGATTTTTGTATTCTATGGTTAACTTCGTCGTAACTGTTCCATCATCATTAACCGTCGTGTCTTTGGTTACTTTTTCGCTCACGAACATATTGGCCTTGGCTCCTGCCATGTTGCTGTTGTTTATATGGATGTAATCCCACCCTTGTCCTTCTTTATACGCAAGAAGCGTTGCCGTCTCCTCTGCAGTCATAATCCGGCCTGCCATGTTAAAACTTTCTGCCGCTTTTTGCGCCGCATCATCATGGAAATAGGCCAGCACATGCTTTTGATTAATCTCACTAATAAGCATCTGGAAGAGCGGCCCCCAATATTGGGAAGGTGAAACGCCCAGCGCTTTTTGCATCAATGAGTGCATAAGCACACCAATAATATCTTTGCGTGCTTCACGAACGTAGCCAACTGGCCGTGTGGAATAGTCCTCGAGTTCGTAAATTGCTTTCGGACAGTCGCACCGCTTATCTGTTTCTGCGCTAAACTCGCGTCCATAGACATTCATGGGGCCTAAAATTTTTAGCGCTTCAACGAGCACATGGGTATCCAATGCCCAGATGCCGTCAATCTTTTCTTTACCGCCTACCGTGTCATAGAGCTCTTCGAACTTCTGCATAGACAATTTAAAGTCAGGAGACAAGTTGCTGTCCCGAATATGAAGGTTATAGACTCCCTTGTGGAACTTGGTAATTTCCGGCGTTGCCGGGAATTTTTTCCGCATGGCCGCATCAAGCGCATAGATGTCATCAGATTTTTCTAAAATCGTCTTCCCCCGGACAAACCGAAATTGGGCGTATGCCGTAAGAAATCCGCCCGTTGCCCGCAATTCCTTGTCATTTTGAAATAACACAAGGTATCGCTTCTCATCCGGCTCGCCCAACATCTTGGGCAAATTGACGAGCAATGGCTGGGCGTTTACAAAAAGATTTGCCGCATTTTCTATCACTTCTTTAGCTCCCACCAATTGCTCGCGAATCTTGGTCTTTCCGATGTTCTTGGGATAACGATTGGGATCAATTGCACCGAGCTCTTTTCGCAGGATATCGATACTTACCGCCATTTCATTGACTTTGGGCACCAACGCATTCATGGTTTTAACCGCCGTCTGTATACGGTCGTCAGCCGTACCGGAGACAAACGTGCTTTTGCCTTTAAGTCCCAATAGGTCGGCATTGGGTTCAAGCGCTTCAATAGCCTTCTGGCCCGCTTCAATTGCGGCTCCTCCTGCGGCTATGGCAAATCAAAAAGGATGAGAAAATATTCCTGGGCTAAAAAGAAATAGGACAGATGGCCATCGACCTCTCTTTTTATTTGTCAATCAATCTCTATTTGGTCTTGTTATGTTCTTTGCAGTTATAACAAGCCCGTGCTATTGTCCAGCAAACCCTTATTGGTCCCTGCACCAACCTTATTCCTGCAGTCTTTCTTTATCTCAAAGAAAGAGATAAGGTCACAAAGACTGACGTCGTTTTTCGCCTTGGCAATCTTTTCCACTTCGCCCTTATCCATCAATTTCGGCAAATATGTTTCAAGAATTGAAAGCTCGGCTTGCTCCTTGGCGACCAAGTCTTCTCGGTTCCCCTTTTTGAACTGTTCCATTGAGTCCTTGCGTTGTTTAGAAAGCCGGGTAATCACAGCGATAGCTTCTTCATCTCCAAGCATCTCATTCGGCTTCTTGCCCTTACTAACTAGTTCGTTGGTAAAAGAAGAAAGCATATTTCTATATGTCTCTAACCGTACATTATCCTTAGCCATCATGGCCTCTTTTATATTGTTTTTTATTTGTTCGTGAAGCATCCCAGTACTAAAATTTTAATTAATAATCTTTATCTTTATGTCCCGTAATCAAAAATTTAGTACGGGACAGGTACACACATTATATCATTTTATGTTAAAATAACACTATGTCTAAATTAATATTTTTTGACACAGAAACTACAGGCAACACGGAAAAAGATTTGCCGCATTTTCTATCACTTCTTTAGCTCCCACCAATTGCTCGCGAATCT
>Ga0075709_108_pt1 | contig 39319 bp, 37 predicted proteins | sample RifGroA2_FD_67740 | JGI IMG/M metagenome (GOLD analysis project Ga0075709, IMG submission 67740) | Microgenomates (Gottesmanbacteria) bacterium GW2011_GWA2_47_9 | reverse complement strand
GGCTATCTGTATTGATACAAAAGCGCAAGCCCAGTCGCACCGCGTCAAACACCAAATCATCAGGTAAATCCAGCCGGGACGGATACGCATTTATCTCCAACGCTACATCTTGTTTTTTACACGCGGCAAATACAGATCCCCAATCTGCATCCAAACCCTCGCGCTTTAAAAGCAACCTTCCGGTCGGGTGTCCCAAAATCCGTACTTTGGGGTAGCTATTTACGGCTTTCACTATCCGGTCGGTCATGTGCTGTTTCTCCTGGGTGAAGCTGGAATGGACCGACACGATCACAGCGTCCACATACTCAAACGCTTTTTCCGGCAACGCCAATTTGCCATCAGGCAGGATATCTACTTCACACATGATAAATATTTTAGGTTTGGATACTTTTTGTACCCACGAGGAATAAAGTTGTTCATATTTATCCTTTCGGCGCTTCATAATGTCGACTATCTGATCTTCTGTGTGGTTAGTAATGCTGGGATTGTGGTCACTTATCCCGATATACTCATACCCAAGCTCTGCCGCCTTCGTGAGATGGTCACCTAAGCTGTCTACGCCCAGATCATGGGAAGATTCCAGGTTATAGCTCGTGTGAATGTGTAAATCGCCTTTAATATCCAGGATTTCCACTAACTTTGGTAATTTCCCCGCTTGTGCAGCCTCAATTTCTCCTTTATCCTCACGCAATTCCGGTGGGATCCACGGCAGCTTGATGGCTTCGTAAAAGGCTTCCTCCGTGGCATATTCCTGTGTACTCCCCGTTTTAATACGTTTTATCCCATGCTCGTTCAAGCTCAATCCCTCTTCTAGTGCAAAGGTACGAAGCTTAATGTTGTGATGCTTTGATCCGGTAAAGTACTGGAGCATGGCGCCGTACGCATCGGGCTTCTGCCCCCGCAAATCCACTTGCCTGCCGTTATGAAGCAGTATGGTAGCTCCGCTCTGGCCCTGCTCGACTAGCTTCTGACAGGGGTAGGTCAGAAAATGCTTAACTACGTCTTCCGGTTTCTTCTATGCCGTCAGCAATGGGCAATTCCATGCGGTTTTCCTTGATTTGCCCCCGTTTATACGTGGCAATGGATGAAAGGATATCTTCCTGGGACTTTTCGCCAAACCCCTCAATTGATGCGATCTTCCCTGCCTTTGCCGCTTTTTCCAGCCCAGCGACAACATCGTTTGCATGCGCGAGTCCCAGTTCTTTCACTAATTTAAACGCTTTTTTGGGGCCCAAACCGGGCACGGACAGAAGCGGAAATACCCCTTCCGGCACCCTCGCCATCACATCGTCAAAATGCTTCACCCGGCCGGTGCGGAACAGTTCGTCCAGGTAGTGGGCTATCCCTTCTCCGACACCGGGAATTTCACCTAGTTTTCCGTTATCCCACAAATCCTTGGCTTCGCTGGTCAGGTGCTCGATGCTGTCGCCCGCGCGGTCATACGCAATGATCTTAAAACGATTTTCGTCCAGTATTTGGTATGCGGCGGCAATCTTTCGAAGCAGTGTCGCAATCTCAAGATTTGTCATAGCTACTTATGATCATAGCAAAATCTCTTGTAGAAGCAAAACAGCTATGTTATTATCCTATGGGTAAAGAAGCCGCAAGGTTTTGTCCCGGAAGGGATCGTAGCTCAGCCTGGTTTACCCGAACAAATTTTCACAAGAAAATTTGCGCGGGTGAAGAGCGTAATATTGTGTATTACGTGTACATATTGCGAAGCTTGAAGGATAAAAAGCTATATGCTGGCTATAGCAACAACTTAAAAAGAAGATTTGAGGAGCATAATAAAGGAGAGATAAAAAGCACTAAAAATAGAAAGCCTTTTACTTTAATTTATTATGAGTCATACCTGCATCAGCAGGATGCAACAGAACGAGAAAAGTTTTTTAAAACACAGTGGGGAAGAAATTATTTGCGACGAGTGTTGAAAAATTATTGGAAACAAATGGGATCGTAGCTCAGCCTGGTTAGAGCGCCTCCCTGTCAAGGAGGAGGTCGGGGGTTCGAGTCCCCTCGGTCCCGCATTGACATTTCTTAACGATCCTGAGTTTGTCGAAGGAGAGTCTAGAAATTGACAATGCCCGCCAGCAAACGCAGCATGAGGCGTGTACGGATAGTACTGAAAAGCCGAATGCTAAGATGCGGCGGGCCAATAAAGCTGCTCATTTTTTTATCACTGCCCAGAACGGAGGAAACAAAATTATGTGGAAAACTATTCGTGCGCGTTTTGATTCAACAGATTCGTACGTGTCGCTTATTTTAGGCCTGGCAGTGGTACTGGTAATTGGCATTACGGTCGTCAACTATCTCAAAAGCAAAGGCGTAACGCTTCCGGCTATTCCGGGCACAAAACAAGAGGAAAAAACCGATAAAGTCACGCTTCCCACGGACCATACCGTGGCAGAGGGAGAAACGCTGTGGACGATTTCGGAAAAATATTACCAAAGCGGATACAACTGGGTGGATGTCCAAAAAGCCAATACTTTAGCCAATGCCGACTATATTGAGGTTGGACAAGTATTGACCATTCCGGATGTCACACCGGTTCCTGCACCGACCGGTACAATCTCTGCTGCATCTACCGAAGCAAAGCCAAAGGAAAAATCATACAAGGTAGTTGCGGGAGATTCGCTGTGGACGATTGCAGCTGCGATGTATGACAACGGCTACAAGTGGACGGATATCGCGACGGCAAATAACTTGGTAAATCCTGACCTTATCTATCCGGAGACCGTGTTAACCATGCCGGAGTGATGAGAGGTAATTTGTGGCGGGATTAGTTAAGCGGCCTAACGCTACCTTCCCAAGGTAGAGAAACGGGTTCAACTCCCGTATCCCGCTCATGGCCTTTTCCATAGGCTATCCCAAACTCCGGCGGGTGAGGGCGGCTTGATGGAGGGGTTCTTCCATTGAACTAAGGTTTTCGATGTTGGAGGCAATCAAAGAAGTAAATCCCGCGTGTTCTTTCTCTTCTGCTGTTTTTGGTCCCAATTCCTCCCCAAGGTATCGCTCAATTTCCCTGATGTCCTCGCCAATTGCCTCCCATGCAGCGCTTTGCTGACTAAGAGTATCCAATGCCTCGCGATTGAAAAATCTCCCTGCCCGACGAAGATCGTCTTTGAGGTGAATATAATGCCGTTCAATAATTTCTAACTTCCCTTCTTTTCTGGCTAAGCCAAGGCCCCGGCCGGTGCCGATAAGCTCCGGCGGCACGCCGAGACTATAGAGCGCGCCGGTAAATCCGATTGCGCGCGGAAGTCTAACCCCTCCCACACCCCTTGAGTATCCAAACAGGCCGATGTGTTGTACGCGCTCGCGGCGCTTCGGAAGATGCGTGGCAACTTCACTGATTAAGGGCGCAATCCCCTCAATGGTCGCGCAGTACGGCCGCTCAAACATGCCGATGACCTCTCTCAATTGTTTCTCCGTTGGTTTGGAAACGATCTGTGCCGTTCCTTTTGGTAACAGTTGATCAAGGAGTTCCACCGCTTTCACTACATCGGGTGTCGGGTAGTCGTAGCGGAATGCGCTTTGAAGTAGCGCGGTCCGTACTCCTTTATACTCGTCACAAAACTGTTTAACGGAGTAAGGCGTCAATCCTCCGCGAAACGGTAGACACGCCGAGCCGATGATGGGAGAAAGCACGATACCGGTCTTTTTCTCAAAATCCCGGTAATGCGACAAACCGACTTTTATCGCCAAGACGGTTGGTACTAAGCCGGAATTGAGCGCCGGATCCGAGCGCGCGACATACGGCCGCAGGACCTTTGGCTTTGTTTTAAATTGTTTGTAGTGGAGACGTACATATTCCTCTAGGATCGCATCGGATCGCATGATCGTCTCTACCTGTTCAAATAGCGGAATCACTTCAATATGCTTGAGCGTTCCGTCCCCCAGGCTATACAAGCGGTGCTTGAGTGACGCAACTTCGGCAAATGCTTCTTCTATCTCTATCATTTCCTTCGCCGTCTCCGTCATGGGTAGGATCACTTCAAACAGCGGCGGGGTCGGCAGTCCAAGTTGTTTGGCTAAGGACGATGCGCTTAAAATTCCCATAAACGCCCGGCCCAGCCGGAACTCCGTTTCCACTTTGGGGTTCGGGAGCCGGAAGGTAAGGAACTTCTCGCGGCCAAGCGGATGCTTTTGAAAATACTCAAAGTGCTCATGCAGGAGCCGGTCCACCACGGACTCGTCTACAAACTTCCCTTCCCAGTCCCACTTGTACTCGTTAATCCCCAGCTCGGAAAACGTCAAAAAGCACTCTTTTACCTCTTTGCGCGTGCTGATAAATTCCTTTTTGCCCCAATATGGTACCCCGGCATGATCCGGATGCTGCGAGGCCATGGTCGTGGGAATAATTCGGTTTGTCATTGCGAGAAGTCCCGCTTCGCGGGACGACGAAGCAATCTCCTGTTGCTGCTATTCTATAGGTATAGCCTTTTTGGTACAATAAGAGATACAGCCGACATAGCTCAGTTGGTAGAGCGGCGCTTTCGTAAAGCGTAGGTCGTCGGTTCGATCCCGACTGTCGGCTCAATTGATGTCAGTCCCCTGCCCGCCATCGGCTATCGCCGAAGGTGATTGGCAGGCGGGAATTCTGACAAGGGGCTCAAAGAGGCGAACTACATGATGCTGGACAGAAGCGCGGGTTGGGGATTCAATTCTCTCCATTTACTCAATGCTCCAGGTCTCAAAAAAATGCCGGTCTTTCCTCTGAAGACTGAACAATGGAGGGAGGAATATTTTACCCCATTTACGATTCGAGCAAGTATGCCAAAACTTTTCTTCGAATTTTAGAAAAAAGAATTCTTGTTTTTGCGCTCATTTTTCTTGGTCGCGGTAGGCTAATAGCTATCTCAAGCTGAATTTTCGCTGGATTTCCTCCTAAAACAATTAACCTGTCAGACAACAACATCGCCTCCTCGATGTCATGTGTCACCAGAAGTGTTGTTTTTCCAGTCAATGCAATTAGCTTACCAAGCTCTATTTGTAGCTCTTTTTTTGTAATAGGATCTAAAGATGAAAAAGGCTCATCAAGAATTATGAAGTCCGGATTTGCGGCGAGTGCCCTAACCAAAGAAAGCCTTTTCTTAAGCCCTCCAGACAAAGCTGCAGGATAGAGGTTTGCATACCGCTCTAACTTGCCTAATGTGAGTAAACGGCTAATTACGCCAGGATCTTTTTCAACAATGCTAATATTTTTTTCTACGGTCATCCAGTCAAACAAATCGTGCTCTTGATTGACCATTATCCTATTCCTTCCTGGTTTTTTTACTCTTACATCGTTAATCTTAACAGAGCCAGTAAGAGGCTGGACGTATCCGGCAAGAATATTCGCCAATGTTGTTTTCCCGCACCCTGAACGCCCAAGTATTGATACAAATTGCCCCTTAGACATAGAAAAACTCAAGCCATGGAATATTCTATTTTTTTCTTTCTTGCTAGCTGGATAATCAAAACTGATATTATTCACATAAATCATAATATTATTCTCTCCATCTTATGATTCTTTTTTCTATATATTCAATAAACTTGTTTAGAATATATCCGACAAAACCAATTAACCCCATACCTATCAAAACATTATCTATACGGAGCAACAATCTGTTTAATTGAATAAAATAACCAAGCCCGGATTGTGCACTGACGAGTTCTGCAGCAATAACAGACATCCAAGCCATACCAATGCCGATTTTCAAACCAGTAAATATATACGGTAGCGAGTAGAGAAAAATAATCTTTCCAAGATACGTCATTCTACCCAGCTCAAATGACATAGCAACGTTTCTGTAGATGATTGGCAATGAACTAACTCCAAAGTACGTATTGGTAAATATAGGAAAAAAGGCACCAATAAATACAATAAAATAAGCTGCGCCATTTCCAAGTCCAAACATCAATATTGCTATTGGAATCCAGGCAATAGGCGGAATTGGTCTCAAAAGCTCCACATATAATCTCATCCATCGCAGCTTTTCACTATACCCAAGAACAATTCCCATCATTATTCCAACAACACCGGCCAACAAAAAACCGATCGCAACCCTTTGAATACTAAATAGGATGTGCGCATACATTGTGTAACTTGATAGATTTTCAATCAAACTACTTCCTACTTCCGATAGAGAGGGTAAAAAAAATTTGACGGGTAAAATCAAATAGAAAACTTGATATATTAGAAGGAGGAAGCCGGTAGCAAGAATTTTATGTACCATAAAGTCACCTCATTTTAAGAGTGACTTTAGGCCGTGTAGCACAATGACACCCTTCATATTATTGTAAAGATGCCGCTTTAAGGTAGGACATATCGATATTATCTTTCATGTTTACTTTCGTTTTTACTAATGACTGATCATAGATAAAGTCTGCGGCTTCCTGTAAAATAATGTAGTCTTCCTCAGTAAACCCTAATCGAATTTCATCGCTAGATTTACCAGAAACATTCGGTTCTATACTTGCTGCAATTTGAAGAGCTTTGGGTGTAATATCCAGCTTCGATTCTTCAGTAAACCACGTATCTGCGGCTGAAACGTTATTTCGGTAATAATCATAGGCTCCATGAAACGCTTTTAAGAATCTAACAGGAGCTTCGGGATGAGATTTTATAAAATCTTTCGACATTACGATTACTGATACAACCTTTCCAACTGTTAATATCCTAATGAGACCCTTTTCTTCGAATATCGCCGGCGTTGGATCAAATCCGGCAAGTGCATCTACGTTTTTCCATGTTGAAGCCTCTGGATCTTTTACTAAATCACTTTGCTCATAAATGTCAAGGTTAATATTGTTTACATCTTTCTTGGGATCCAAACCCGCATCTCGTTCTGCCTTAAGCGCCATACGTTGTGCAGCGGCGCCGAAAGGCATAGCAACAGTTTTTTCACGAAGGTCAGCAACCGAGGTTATGGGTGATTTTGGTGGAACGTACAGTGAAACACGATTGTACATTAATCGTCCTATAATTACCCAATTAGGGGTTTTGCTCAATAATGTAGCTGCAGGCTGATCTGCAGTAAAGATAACATCTACTTCTCCCGCAAGGGCAGCCTCATTGAGAGGCGGTCCATAATTAAAACCTTTGAATTCCGCCTTTAATCCGTTCTTTTCTAAAATATCCGTATGCTTAAGAATTTGTGTTAATTGTCCTTGCGTCGCCCACGGAATCTGCCATCCGATACGAATTGAGGTGGGAGAGTTTTCTGATCGTGATTGTGGGGTATTTGGCTTGATCTTACTGTTATAAAATATAATCGCAACAATACCTAACACAATAACTGCTAGAAGCCAAATAATATACTTGCGCATATTTTTAAAAATGATGATTTAACATGTAAGGAATAAGCAATAGCATAGTATCACTCGGCCAACGTGTTGTCTAGAGCCCCTAAATAAGCTAGATTTTTAATGCTCGATGACCTCAATAATTGTCACTTCCAGCGTGATGAGGGTTATATCAAGATGTTAAAGACTTTTCCTCTCCTGTGAACAATCTTTTTAACAGTCACTTGATCCAGCTTCCCCTGAAATTTTGGATCTTCTAGTAAAAGCGCATAAATCTCTTCGTCAATAAGCTCTGATCCTTCTTCCTGTATAATCGTTCCAATAAATTTGTTATTTATCATGATAGAAAGTGTTATGCTGTCAGCCGGCCGCTCCTGTGGAACCAAAGATGGCCACATTTGCTGATGGATACTATATTTGTTTCCCAAGCGTTCCCACAATTCTTCTGTTATAAAAGGCGCTAATGGAGCAAGTAATATGAGAAGAGTTTCATATGATTGCCGTCCTAGTCTGCCGGATCTTTCTACAGTATTTAGAAATTTCATAAATTCGCTCACCGCAATATTAAGTCTGTTTGTTTCTACGGCATTTGTCACATTTTCTATTAGTATGTTTATTGCCTGTACCTCTTCTGGTCTACTTTCACCCTCTTGAACAATCCCCTGTAGACGCCATACTCTATCAACAAATCTTCTTGCTCCGGTAATCGCTTTTGTATCCCAAACCTTTGATTGTTCAAGTGGCCCTAAGAACATTTCATATATTCGAAGAGCATCACTTCCGTATTCATCAGAAACATCTAGAGGATTAACTACGTTTTGCCAGCGTTTACTCATTTTTCTTCCATCTTCCCCTAAAATCATTCCTTGATGTATTAATTTGGTAAATGGTTCGTCGAAATCAAGATATCCTAGATCATGAAGCACTTTTGTGATAAAACGTGCATATAATAAATGACCTGTCGCATGATCAGCTCCTCCCATGTAATAATTCACCGGTAACCATTTATTTACAAGCTCTCGGTCACCCAATGAATCTATATTATGTGGATCTGCAAAACGCAGATAATACCAAGCTGAATCCACATGCTGGCCCTGGCAGGTTGCCAATCTGTGCAGGACAAGGCATCGCCCGATTCGCTGGTCGCCACATTCACCACAATGAATAATTGGTATTGGCGCCCCCCAGTATCGCTCACGGGAAATGATCCAGTCACGTAACTTATATCTCACCACAGGAGTTGCCAACTCTCCTAATTGTTGTAACACTGTTTCTCTATCCGGATAAACAGTTCCGGTGCCTTTTGTATTAGCTGCTTGCTCAACTCTTACTCCGCCATATTCATCCATGAAGACATAATCTGCAACCCAAACCTCCAGCCGTTTACCGGTCAAGGGATTAATAGCATAATTACCCATAAATACACTCGTCTTCTTCTTTTGTTTTTTTCGCTGCAACTCTTGCTGCGGTGGAATGGATAAAATATAGCTATCTACCTCTTCCCGATGACCCCCTGTGACAATTGTAGAAATACTTGGGTGTTCCGGAGCAAGAACGATACGTTCTGCTCCCTCCAAAGATTCTGGCTCTGTAGTAAATACCGTCAATCTCTCATCTGTATTAGCTAGTTCTACCGATATTTCTACACCTTCTGTTCTTCCAATCCAATCTCTTTGCCGTTCCTTGGTGGACTCTGGCCAATCTAGCCCCTCCAAATCTTCTATCAGCCTATCTGCATAATCAGTAATTCTAAAAAACCATTGTTCAATTTTCCTCGATTCAACCTCTGAGTCGCATCGCTCACAATGACTTTCTATGACTTGTTCGTTTGCAATAACTGTTTGGCACCCCGTACACCAATTTACCGGTGATTCAGCTTTATATGCGAGCCCCTGTTCAAATAGTTTTAGAAATATAAACTGCGTCCATTTGTAATATTCTGGACTTGAAGTATCAATCTCTCGCCCCCAATCTATACTAAAACCGGTTCTGATACATTGTCCTCTAAACACATCAGCGTTGTCCGCAGTAACTTGATGCGGATCTTTTCCTGTTTTAATAGCATAATTTTCTGTTGGCAGTCCAAAGGCATCCCATCCCATGGGATGAAGCACCTCAAATCCGTTCATTCGCTTATAGCGCGAAACAATATCTGTTGCCGTATATCCCTCAACATGACCGACGTGTAATCCTGCTCCCGATGGGTACGGGTACATATCAAGCACGAAGTATCGGGGTTTCTCTGAATCGTCGTGCGCCTTATACAATTGGTCATCTACCCAGCGATGCATCCATTTCTGTTCAATAGCGGTATGGGGAAATCGTCTAAGATCAAGTCTATCCTCTTCGTTTGGAATTCCGGACTGACCCTTATATCCTTCGTCTTGTGGAACATTAGGAAGCTCTTTAGCCATAAAAATTCTCTTTCTGGCGGTATTATCGTGAGGTCTATTACAAAAGTCAAATATTATAACCCAAATTGATTAACTCATTCCGTATTTGCGCTTCGATACTCGACAATTTTAGTGCTTTTTTTTGCTTCCTAGAATTATAGTCTTTTAAAATCTTTTTTAACCTTAAAATATTTGCGTTCCGAGATTTTTTCCTGTTGACCACCTTCTCTTCTTTAAGAATGGAGCCGCGCTTGTCGTAATAGAATGCCACTTTCTCTTCTATTGTCCGAATAATCTCTGCAAAAAGATATGTATTCAGTGGTTTTGTCGCTTTACCCTTTTTCATTGTAATTTGTTGATATGCAGCTATCTGACGTTTTGTCGCTATGGACATCCATACCTGTGCCAAAGCATAAATCTTTCTTGCTGAGGCTCGCGCGTGAAATATATCCAATGGTCTGCCGTCCATCTTGATCTTTTTTGCATTGTTAGGAAGTAATTCCATAATGGTGGGCGCAACATCTATAGATCGTACCAGTCTATTTTCTATTCGAGAACGTATATTCTTTCCATAAACAACTAGAGGAACCCGCAACACATTATCTGAAAGAGAATTATGATGTCCCTCTGAGTATGCATCCCATTCTTCCCCGTGATCAGCAAAAAGGAAAAGGACGGCATTGGTATTATCTGCAAAATTCGTTATATTTTTAATAAACTGTTTGAACCGATGTTCCATAAAATAGTTAATTCCCTCCACATATAACTCGAATAAATCACCATACTTTGCTTCGGCATATAATTTTTGAACAATGTATTTATATCGCAATAACAGTTCGGTATCTTTTGTATCACGGAATGTTTCATCAAGAACATCATCAAGTCTTTGCTTTTCCAAACGCGGAACGTTGTATTTTTTTTCAAGGAACTTTACCTTTCGTATGTAATCTTCCCCCCCAAACTTAAGTGTGTGAAATCCATACGGGTAATGTACACCCGCAAAATGAAAAAACGAGATTGTTTTATTCTGTCTATTTTTAAAAAGCGTTTGATATGCTCGCTTTTCATCTTCGATAAAATAGTGATCAATTCCTGTTGTAAATCCTAAATACTTACCCAAAATGACCGGAAAATCAGTTTGGAATATAGTGATATATCCTTGCTTTTTGGCATGTTCAAAAATGGTGGGCGCAATCAGTTTTCTATTAAAAAATTCATATATGCCATTATGGCGAGGCCATAAACCGGTAAAATATGCAGCATGAGATGCAGATGTATAGGGAGCGGCTGAAAAACAATTATTGTAATAGGTACCTGCCTTAACCACTTTATCCAACGGATCGGTTTTTAAAGAAATATGAATGTTATATTTATTGCGAAATGCATTTGCGCGAGGTGAGGCTTGTATACAATCTGCCCGCAATGTATCTATAGAAACAAGAATGATATGCTGTCTGACATTTTTCATTTATTGCCCATAAAATACAGATTTGTTTTTTCATTTGGATCATTTTCTAAATCATAAATTTCAACGATATTACTATTAAGATGAAAAATGGATTTACTCTTATTTGCGTACCGGAACGCAATTTTATTTTTTACATTCTTATATTTACTCGTTTTTGCCTGTTCTTCCGGATGAAACGTTTCAGAATATGCAGATAATTGAAAATCCTTTTTGTAACGTACTATTGGTACCAATGAAACTCCATCTAAGAGATGTATCGAGGTTTTAATGTTTAAGAGATCCGTAACGGTCGGCAACAAATCAACGAGGCGAACCTGCTGTTCTATATTTTTGTTTTTGGGAAATTCTTTATCCTTGACAATAAGAACTACTTTTTGTGTCTGGTCGTAAAGTAAACAGCCGTGGCCTAATTCTTCTGGATGGCCTAATTTTTTACCGCCTTTGTCATTTGGATACCAGCCATCGAGATCTTCTCCATGATCGGAAAATGCTACAATAGATGTATTGTCCAGATAGCCTTCCTTTTGTATCTTTTTTAGAAATAAGCCGAGATAGTGATCTGAATAAGCTACTTCTTCTTCGTAGGGATTATTTCCTCCATATTTTTCCGGTGCCTCATACGGCCAATGCGCATCAAAAAAATGTACAAAAAGAAAAAACGGGTGTGCGTTTATCTTTTTAAGCCAATCGTAGGCCCGCTCAACAACTACATTTGCTCGCTTAAGTGCGGTGCCCCGCTTTTTTACATCTACCGTAAGTAACGGATCAGACCCATCTGCAAGTCGCGGTATTTCATCATCATAAAAGTCAAATCCCTGAGAAAATCCATACCATTTATTCATTCCGGGGCAAGAAACAACTGCACCGGTTTTATATCCAGCTTTTTTGAGTATTTGTGCTACTGTTTTTGTTTTTGGATTTAACTGTTCTTTAAATAAATGTCGTATATGATGTCGCGGTGGATGAACACCTGTAAATACCGTCGCGTGACTTGCCGGGGTAAATGGAGAGGAGGAAATAGTATTAAGAAACGTAACACCTTGCTTTCGCAAAGATTCGATTGTTTGAAATTTTCCACTGTACGCAACGTCCGCGCGTACTGTATCAAGAGAGATTAAAATAAGATTTTTCATTGACTTTTAGGGAAGTATCACATATTATCCCAAACGAAGTCAAATAAGAGCAAATAACTGCCATCCATTAATAGTATGATTAATTATGAAAGTAAACAAAATCCGCAAGATTTTAGTCGTGATACACGGCTCTCTCCTGCTGATATTCCAACACAACACGCATTCATTCGGGAGTTATTTTTGACGTTTTATTCCGAACAAGGATATATAGTTGCCCCACCATCTCCTTTGCTTCCTGAAGAGGATACATCCGTCATATTTACTGGCGCAACGATTACAGCATTAAAGGGACAACTCCAGGAAGGAATAAAGTCTCCTGGCTATTGTATGGTACAAAAATGTCTTCGGGTAAAACGCTTAGAACAAATGTATGATCTTTCAATCTATCCTGATTGGACCCATTATTTCACTATGTGCGGTATTTTAGCCGCGCCAGAAAGACGTGAAGAGGTTATCGATGAAACGTATCAATTGTTAACACAACTGTTGGGATTGGCACCGCAAAATATTCTTATCCGCGCATTTTCACAAGATCATGATCTATTCGGACCACTACAGATGAGAGGAATTACGGTCCAAGAGAATACTGAGCCAATGACATATTATCGATGGACATATGGTATCCCAAATATTTGTGGACGGGGAATAACATTTCTGCTTCGACACGATGGGCAGGATAACTATAGAGAGTTGGGTAATATCATCAGTGTAGAAGATAGCGACGCCACGGTAAGAGCATACGAATTTGGATTTGGCCTTGAGTCTCTATTGTCAAAAATGCATGGACATAAAAAGCCGATGGAGGTGAACATGATTAGCGCAGTCGTACCTTATAGAGAAGGCCCACAAGAAACATTTCTTGATACGCTCGTTGCAACTGTAGTTATTTACCATCATGGCGTAGAACCAGGGAGAGGGAAAGAAAAGCATGTACTTAAAAAATTAGTAAAAGGCCTAAGTTATATACGACGAAAAATGGAAATTTCCATTGAACAAATTCGTGAACAAGGGAATCTGTTTGAAAAGGCGGAATTTGGTGAAGCGAGTGGCAGTGGAGATAAACTAGTTGCCGATGTAAGGGAATATGAAGGCAGATTGACAAAGTATGTTGATTACGCAAAAAATCAGGTACATGCTCATAGATTGCGCGGGCAAATGGGACAATATTTAGTTGATAAACTTAAAAGAGAGGGTGAAAATTTAGGTATAACACCCGCAGATGTTGAGGAGGTAGTGGTTTTAGTCCTGCAATAATGAATTATTATTACACAATATCTCTGTTCTCTAACATGACTATTGCTTCTAATGCCGTTTTGATTGCTTCATCTATTCCTGATTTCACACCTTTTGATTCCTCTAATTTATAAATCATACCGGGATCCTGCACAATTTCCTTGAGGGGCTCCGGCGTATTGACTGCTAGAATACATCCTGATCGTAAACCCCGAAGCATGGGAAGCAATAATGCAACGGAACATTCCATCTCGGAGCTGATTAGTGGATACTTCCACGTTTTCATCCTATCATCTCGATAGATCTCGCCCCATTTTAGCAAGTTATTCATGTGTTCATAAAACGCATCATGGGTTCGATTAATCCCAGTAAAATACCGATATTTCTTTTTTTTCGCAACTGACGCAAGCGCATAGAATACTTCCGGTGTTGCCACTGCGGGGAATTCCGGAGCAATATATTCTTTTGTGGTTCCTTCTGCTCGGACCGCGGCAAATGGAATTATTAAATCACCTGAATGAATAATTTTTTGCAAAGCTCCGCAAGTTCCCACTCGAATAAAAGTATTTACCCCAATGTTCGCCAATTCTTCGATGGCTATAGCCGCAGATGGGCAACCGATGCCGGTTGAAGTTGCCGTTATACGAATGCCTTTATATTTCCCCGTTATGGTAAGGAACTCTCGATTAAAGGCGATCTCTTTGGGATTATCAAGATACGACGCAATCTGTCGTACGCGTGCGGGATCACCCGGAATCAGAGCATATCGACCAACATCACCCCGTCTGCATTTTATATGTGGCTGCGTTGTCATTGTACTGTCTATTATAGCACTAGCGTCACCCGCAGCCTAAAAATTAGAAGGTGCAGATGCACGGGATACACGGTTAATTCAACAACACATGCTACAGGTTCTTCTAAATCCCGCAAGAATTATAAAATAGTAACCTTATTAGACCCACCAGTTGTTTTGGGATAAGGGCACAGACCGTAACTGAAATTTTTTCCTAAACCATTTGGGGATTTGCGTTTTCATCACTAGAAATTCCGAGGCAGCGTGCGATACGCCAACCATGCTCATATCGACCCTATTTGCATATTCCTGTAACCTGGTTGTATTTTGTTTTCCCCAATCGCTATCGTAATGACTAAAAATCTCTCCTGTTATATATGCTTGGGCACCTCGCTTTCTGCACGTTTGTGAATATTCGATTTCATCACCACCGCCTGCGACTATACCAACCTTGGTTATTTTTTTGAGGAATTTTCCGGCAAAATCAACGTAGGGAATCTGAAATATTTGTTTTAATTTCGCAATTAAGTCTTCTGTTGAAATAGCTTGTATTTGGGCTACCAACCCTGCATAACCGTTGCCATATGGAAGAAATTCACTTTCAACCGTAGCTTGCAGCGCCTCAACAATTGCCCTGTTTGTACTTATGTTCTTATTATAGTCCAATGGTGCGTGACAACTATATATTGATAGCTTTTTTTTCTGAATTGCCTGAAGCAGCTTAGCATTTATCGGTAAAAATCCTGCTCCTAATTTTCCTTTTGGATTACCACACTCCAAAGAGATTGGGTGATGAAGAAAAAGCAAATCTCCTTCGTTCGACTGGGATATAAATTTTTCAAGAATTTCATCGTGCGGAAAACTGGCTGTAAAAACAGTTCGGACATTATCAAATCCCTTTACCATTAAGCCATTAAACCGCTTTAAAAAACTTGTCTCGAATATTTTTGTCCATGGAATTGTACTCTTCTTATATACCATTGGTACAAAACGACTCATGGCCGGATCTTTCGGTAACTCATGTATTTTAAAAAAATTATCCAGTGCGTCCACTACTTCCGTAAGTTTTATTGCTTTATTTTCCATAACAAATAACACCTCAATAGTATAACCCTTGTCTATTGAAGATATAGAATATTCTTAAGCGTTTCTTATGCCTCACCTTCTGCGGGCGTACTCTGTGGCGGATTTTCTCCGTCACCCAAAACCTCTTGATTGGGTTCTATTGGTTTAGCAGTTGTTTGTTCTTCTAAATATTGTTTCCACGCCTGCAAATCTTGTTCGTTCAGTCTATGCTTAATACCTGGACTAAACATGTCTCCTTCACGTACTAATCCCATAAATATCACCTCCTTAAATAAGGGAATTAATTACTGATCGGATTATACACTAGCCTGTCAAAACTAATAAACTCAGGCGGGAATTCTGACAAGGGGCTCAAATTCGCCTTCACAAGCTGTTGGACTTGGGAGAAATTTTTTGTTTCCATCAATTGTTTCAGAAGGATATTTGCCCCATAAAATGACCGCACATACATTTTAAAGTATTTCCTCATGGACACAAACGGGCGCTCACCCGGATACGTATCCGTATAGAGCTTGGTGTGGGCTACGAGAAGCGCCAACGACTCAGCCGCCGTGTGCGTCGCGCTTGTTTTTTCAAACACCCACGGGTTGGCAAATACACCTCTCCCGATCATCACCCCGTCCACGCCATAGGCGTCATGGGCCTCCCTGGCCTGCTGCCGGTTTAGTATATCTCCATTGCCGATGATTACGGTTTCAGGAGCCAACCGGTCCCGCAGTTTTACGGCTTTTCCGATTTCATCCCAATGCGCCGGAACTTTGGACATCTCTTTTGCCGTTCTCCCGTGGATGCTGATGGCTCCTAGATTTTGCTTGAGCAAAAACCCAATCCACTCTCCGGTCACCACCTTACTTACCCCGATACGCGCCTTCACGCTCACGGGCAACCCACCTGCCCCTTCTTTGGTCGCGGCGATCACTTCTGCCGCGAGGGCTGGGGTATTGATAAATGCCGCGCCCGACCCCACTTTCATCACGTCCCTAACCGGGCAGCTCATGTTTATATCTATGCCGTCAAAGCCTAAGTCCTTCACGAGGCGGGCTACCGTATAATAATTCTCGGGCTTTGTCCCCCATATCTGGGCCACAATAGGCCGCTGCCGCTCGGAGTACTTTAGCCTTGGAATGGTTTTTTCATATCCTCTGGATACAAGCGCATCAACATTGGTAAATTCCGTAAAAAATACATCCGGCCTGCCTGCCCCGGCGATGATTTCCCGAAATACAAAGTCCGTGACCCCATCCATGGGAGCCAATGCAAGAAACGGAGTATTCTGAAACGCTAATGTAGACCAAAAGTTCGCCATGGGGTTATATGATATATCAAAACCCCTCAATACCCTGAAGCTGTTGCCCCACCTGGCTATTGATGGAGTTCGCCAGGGCGACGGCATACTGCACGACGATGAGGATGGTAACAACCGAAAGAACCATGGCGGCTATACCCACTATTTTAGACTTCTGACTCTCCTGTCGCAGATACCGCAATCCCCAAAAGATTCCCATCGGGGCCAAAAATACGCTTCCCAAATACAATTTTACCTGATCCGCCGGAGCCGTCCCCGGGGGTGCGGCATGGAGATTCTTTCCGCAGTTAAAGCAAAAATAATCCGTAGGCCGTACGGCTACATGGCAGGCAGAACACACAACAGGTTCATCCATAATTTTTATTATACCAGTTAAGAGGGAGATATAACGCGCGCCTACTGTAAAATCCCGAGGTGTCTACCTAGCACACACCTGGTGTGTGCAACCACCAGTTCAGTCCAATGATATAAATAGTGTGTTGCGGGATCATAGTTTGGCCTTGTGACGAGGAGTGATTTATTCATGGCCATAAATGGCGCCACTTGCAAGGTCTTGTAGAAATTCTAGCTCCATTTCCATCATCTGTTTACCAATTTCGTCTTCCGATTCGACATGCTCCGAAAGTGCTTTCTTATCCAAATTCTTATCACCAATGGATATGGAGATGTCTTGCGGCATAACAGTAAGTCTCGCCAAAACAAGCTCCTTAAGTTTATTCTTTTCCTCTTCTGTCAACTGTAATTGGTCTGGGGCTTGATCAGTCATGGTAAAATTTTAAGACTTCTCAACGTTTCCAGCACCTGTTTCCCTTTCAATGTTTCCTGTTCAATTTCTAACCTTGCAACGTTCCACGTCAACGGCTCACCGTCAACAACCGCGACAATTTCATCTCTGGCGCCTAACGGCAAATTCGCATACACTTTAAGAAATTGGGTTTTTTTGTCCATGGAGCATCTTTACTATACCACATCATGACAAATTTTATCAGTTAAGAGAGAGATATAACGCGCGCCTACTGTAAAATCCCGAGGTGTCTACCTAACACACACCTGGTGTGTGAAGCCACAGGCGCCAATTTTATTTTATTAGCTTTTTACTTCTTTTAGCCCAAAATTTATCAATTTCGTTGTGACACTGTGCAAAAACCCAATTATGGATAGGAAAACCACAGGCAATCTGACAGTTATATTCTGATACCAAACGTATTATGTCTTTAGAGTTAATTCTTTTTTCATGAGATAACTTTTCCATGTCTGTTTCTACTTCAAGTATGGACGATTTCAATCCAGTGAGTTTAACTATGGAATCAAAAAGGTCAATTGTAAGAATAATTGGTAAAATAAGGAATATCGTATATGCGATTTGAAGCGACAGTTCATCTGGCACAATTTTTGCGGGCAATATTGCTAATACCAAAAGGGACAAAATAACTGAACCGCCAAGTAAAATCCAGATCCATTTTGCTAAATAAACGTATAAATGACGAGTATAGAAAGCGGATTCAATGGCCATCTCCAACAATTTTCGCGGACCAATGCCCTTTTTTGAAAAATAATAATCTGCACTACGAGGAGTAGCTTCGACTTTATCAACTATTGTTTTTCCTGCCCTTACTCTCCAATCACTTATCAAAGTCTCGCTTATTGGCCATCCTAGACCTTCTGTAAAGGCAGCTTGTCTCCGCATTGTCTCTGCCCTACCATGTTTTCCCTCGGATATCACCCTCAATACCACCGCACAGGTCAATATTACAAAACCCAAAAAAGCAAAAATAAATTTGGAGGAGTTATCAAGTGTCAAAAGACCCGCGGCAACACCTATTCCTCCAGCAATTATCTGAAGAAAAATACCGAGATACCAATTGTTTGCTGCTGAATCAAATAACAAACGTGCCATCTGACTCAATTCGGGTCCGGTGGTGTCATTAGTTGACATATTCTATAAATTTGTCGCTTCCTTGGGATAGGTGTGTGACTGCCTCATTGGCCTCATTTTCTATGTTCGTAATATCTTCGGGGGTCAAACCACTTGATAAAGGCTCCGACAGGCCTGTTGGATCTGGACAAGAAATTAGGTGATTATCTTTGTTAATATTTTTCAATAGATAGCTAAGCCAGCCTGTATGTGTATAAACGCCTGGCGGAATGGAATCGAACAAGTGATACGCTACAGATTCTAAGTGGTAAGATCGCGGTGATTTAATTCTTTTTCTTTTAAACCAATATTTTGCAAGAAGAATTATGTCTTTCAACATGTAGTTATGTTTTTCGTGTAGGTGAGTGATATGAGCGTGATCTATGAGGGGATTTGATTTTTTCCATTTATGCATACCTTTGCCCTCTGGCATCAAATAATAGTCGTCGTTTGATATTTCGAATACGGGCGTTATGTCAAACCCGACACCGTATGATGTTAAAAATAAATTGACTACCTCGCCATCTCTCCGTATTTCGCTCTTTCCATATGTTTCGCCAATTTCTTTTTTTATTAGATTTAGTATTTTTAGTGATGAAACATTTTGATCTGCATCTAAAAATTCCTGTCCAAATGTGAAGTCGCAGTCGATTATTGTGTGCCAATGGCTGTCCACAGAGTTGGCCTTTCCTATGATATAGAAAATATCTACGTCATCCAAAGGGGTAATTTTCGTATCCCGCGCATAAGAGCCAGTAAGCAGGAAATCTTTTGCCGTTGGAAGTGTGCTATTGCTCGCTTTACTATTGAGCACCTCGACAAGATGGGCATGAGCGCCTTTAACTTGTGCTATTTCGTCATCCTGTAATCTGATTTTCGCGAGTAATGAGTCCATAGGTATTTCCTCTAATGCCTATTATCCTTAGGCGGGTACGGATCGTGAGCCGGAGGAACTGTATCGCTGTCGCGAATTTTTCCATCCAGACCGTGTATTCGTACTTCGCCACCGCCGGAATTTGAGGAAAACTGCTTTGCCTCTTTCTCCGCCTCTTGCTGGGTATCCGTGTGCGCACTCGCACGTTCAGCATTGTCCCTTTTGACGTTCCAGCCTCCATTTTGTCCTTTTACTACGTTATAATTAGCCACATCATATTCCTTTCTATACAAAAAACTCCCGGGTGAGGGAGGCAGTTGCCCAAAACCCAATCATTTACATTTATACGCTACTTTGATAGAATAAGCAAGAAGTAGAAATATGAATACCAATGCACCACTCTCTGAGCGCGCGACAAGGGTATATGATTACGTCCGTACATACCAAAAGCAGTTCGGGTACACACCCTCTATACAGGAAATCAAACAAAATACTGATATCCAATCACTTCGTGGCGTCACTCTTCAGCTTGATAAACTGGAAAAGAACGGATTGATTCGTCGAAATAAAGGGTCAAGACGGGCAATCCAAGTCATGAAAATTTCTTCTGTCACAGTCGAAAAAACTATAAGTATTCCTCTCGTCGGTCAGATTCATGCAGGAGCCGCAAATTTTGCGCAAGAACATATTGAAGAATACCGAAAAGTACCCTCATCCCTACTTCGAGGAAGAGAAGATGCTTTTCTCCTTCGCATAAAGGGAACAAGCATGAACCAAGCAGGATACCTACCAGATGATATAGCCATAGTTATTCCCACACAGACAGCAAATAATAACGATATCGTGATTGCTCATGCCAATGAGGAAGAAACTGCCACAATTAAAAGATATAAAGTTGTATACGGGCATTCTCTACTGATACCTCAAAGTGATGATCCGCAATATCAGCCATTGCCAGCCGAAGAGTTTACTATTCAGGGAAAAGTTATTGGCAAACTACAATAACATTAGTGTACTTCTATCACTCTCATGGCTTCGTCACCGTAGTGATTGATGACTTTGACTGCAATTTTTCCTGTTGAGGGTTTGGCAAAGGCACGGGATACCGTAGAACAGAGAGAATCCCATACTTCTTCGTTTATATCTACTTTCAATGCTTTCTTGAGCTTCTCAAACGGATTGTTACCGCCTGGAAAGTATGCCTGAGTCACAAAAAACGCTTTGCCATCGTAATTGACATCGATAAACCACGCAGCGATCTCATGCTCTGGATCACCTGACCCACTTGAGCGAATTTCACTTTTTACTGGATCGTATACATCTACGCCCATAACTTCGACCACATATCCCTCTTTATCCGCACGCACTCGAACATCCGGATCACCAAAAGCAAGGAACAAATTTCCAGATCCAGTCTTTTTGAGCAAATCACCCATAGACAAATCAGGATTAATTTTTACTTTCATCACTCGCAAACCATTTACATCAGAGGGCTCAGAGAACGCAGAGGCTTCAAAAGAAGTTCCGGCAACCACAAGTACATTGGCAAATCGTTTTGCCACACTAGCAGCATCTCGAATAAAATCATCGTCAATACTTCCAAATTCAGGTCCAATCGAAACAGCAACCTTCTTTAATCCATCAACTGATTTAAATTCTCCGACGGCTTGCACTTCTGGGCCACTTGGGAGAATATCCAGATTTACAAACTCCATACGCTCTTCTCGTTTACCCGTCTGAACGCCTGACTTCAAAAGATTGGAAACAACTGTCTCAACGAAATTCTCTGAAGACAACATTTCTTGCGCATCTGACACTCGATGAGGAGATAAGCTCTCTACAGTTAATGGACCCGACACTCGAACAATATCGTTATTTACGATAGGTTGATCATATAAAATCTCTTGATCTGCGGGCTCATCGTTTGCCAGAGATTTAAGCGTAATATGAGGAACTGATTTATACACAAATCCGTTACGAATATTTTCATCTTTCAAAAGATAATACGGGTACTTTGCAGTCATTAGACGTGTACGGGCAAGTGCCAGAGCGACACGAGATGTATCAATCGTAATCCATCGTCGCCCCCATTGTTCAGCTACATATGCAGTCGTCCCAGATCCGCATGTTGGGTCAAGAACAATATCTCCTGGATCAGTTGTCATCAAGATACAACGTTGAATAGTTTTTGTTGTTGTCTGCACAACATATACTTTCGGATCATTAAATCCTCCTGATTGTGTATCTAACCAAATATTGGTTAAAGTTGAAAATGGATGAAAATCCCAATAAAGCTTGAATGCTAAAGATGATCCAGATTTTAATATCAGTTTTTTATCCGCTAGTTTCTGTAACCCAGCTATAGTTGTTTTCCAATGACTATTACCACTCGGTAAATACTCTTTTCCATCGAATACAAACTTTTGATCAGTATTACTTTTCCCATCGGATTGTAGTGGTCCATATCGAAATATTCTTGAATGATCAGGCAATGCAACATGTCTATCTTTTTCATCAGTAGTCATTTTTCTTACCGTACCATCACTTAATTCCAACCATACATAATTTGGATCGTCTTTATTAGGTAAATCTTGTTTGCTATACAATTGTCGATATTTAGTATGGTTTTTATCTTTTCCGTACCAAATAACATAATCACCGATTGATGGTAAATAATTAGGAGTAAAACCACCAGTTTTTTGAACAAAAATTTGTGAGATAAAATTACTACCACCAAATACTTCATCGAGCAGATTACGGACTAAATGTACATTTTCTTCATTAATTTGAACAAAACATGAACCGCTCTCAGTCAATAACTCTCTTGAAACAATCAACCTGTCTCTTAAGTAAGAAATGTAGGAATGTATTCCTAGCTCCCATGTGTCGCGAAACGCTTTAACTTGCTCTGGTTGTCTAATAAAGTCGTTAACTTTGTTATCTTTTACTTCTTTATTCCTGGTACTTACTTGCCAATTGGAACCAAATTTAATTCCATACGGAGGATCAATGTAAATACACTGAACTTTTCCACGCATCCGCTCTTTTTCTAGTAAGCTATTCATCACCAACAAGCTGTCACCAAGAATCATCCGGTTCTGCCAATTATCTTCATGCTCGTAAAAAGAAACTGCCTTTTCAAATTGTTCTGTTGCTGTTGTTCCTAGAAACGTTAATTGAGTATCAAGTGAGGCTCCTTGTTTTAGTCTGGCAATAATTGCCTCAGGCGCGATTTTTTCCTGCTGATATATAGGAACAGTAGAGACGCCAAACTGCGATCCTTGCTCTACTTTACCTGCCCAGTTTAGTTGAGGGTCAAGAGAGGGATCATATTGATAAACTTTCTTAATTGGGCGCTTTTCGCGTGGAGCTAGTACTTGTGATTCTTCTTGCGTAGGAATGCGCACGCGTGTATCTGTATGTTTATATGATGTTACAGGTGCGGCGTCTGTTGGTGGTTTAATCTTAGATTTCCTCATAATGTCTAGTTTACCTCGTTTGCAAATCCTTGTGTCATACCGAAACGAATTAACTGCTGTGTTTGATGAATGTCTTGAATTTCAATAATTGCCCATTTACCAAACCGTTCCGCATTATTCACCGCCGGAATCCACAATTCTTTAGCGGTTTTCACTTTAACTGCCTTTTGGTCCCTTTTAAGACCTGTAACTTCTATTAGCAAGTTGAGAATTGATTTATCAGGCATTTCTAGTTTTACTATAAAATCAGTTATATACTGCCTACTTATTCCTTCGTATTCATAGGGAATGGAAAATCCTAAATTCTGATTTTTGACATACGCGAGTACTTCCGGCATTTCTTCCAATTTTTTTGCGACTCCCTGCTCCCATTCCTCTGTATCGGCTACTACATAATTTATATGGCTTTTTACGGTCTCCCGTCGAAATATGTTGTTCTTAAAGATAAAATGGTCATTGGTTATCTGAGTGTGGGTGAGTATTTTATCTTTAAGAACAACATATTTCGTAACATATTCTTCTGCGATTCGTTTAATTTGTGGAAATAACCAATATTTCACTTGCCCGTCTGCTGATGTGTAATATCTTTTAAGGAGCGCTTCGGAAAGACGAGTAACAACTTCCCCTTGTCGACGCTCCTTAATTTTTTCCATGTTTTCCGTTGTTTCTTCACCTATCATTCCTCCCAAAATCACTTGTGTTGGTTCATTTTCTATAACCGTACGAGAATCATCAGTAAAGTGTGCAGCTAATGTTTCTTCATTCAACTCAAATCGATATCCTTGAACTCTGGGGAAAGTTATCTGATATTGTTCACGATCATCTAGCGAATGGACACGATGGATAACCTTTGGTGGTTGTGGGGTTGGATTTCCTTCAACACGCAGGAAGTTGAATGGTACTCCATACACTTCTGCGTATTCTTCTCTCATTAATCCCGTTTCTTCATCCGCTGTGTAATCAATGCGTCGCAAAGCGCGACCGACAACTTGTTCACAAAGTAATTGCGTAGAGAATGCACGAATGCCGAGTATATGAGTAACGGTATTTACATCCCATCCTTCGGTAAGCATCGAAACGCTTACGACACATTTGATATTTTCTCCGAGCTTTCCAGATTTTCCGACCGTATTCATGACTTCGCGAAGCAACTCTTCGTCGGTGGGATCCTCACGGCCCGGAAATCTAATCCTATATTCTTTGTGGTAATCCGATATTTCCTTCTCGAATATCTTTTTGAAGTTCTCATCAATTTTTTCGCCACTTTCCAATTTTTCACTATCGATAATGAGAGTGTTGGGCTTATCGAGAAAATTCACACCATCTTCGTTACGGAAAATATCGAGATTTCCTTTTTCCATCATGGCCTTTCCTGATGCCAATTGCCGTTCATATCCTGCAACCCAGCGATACACGAGCTCCGATACTGTAGTGTTATTACAAACCACAATCATAACCGGCGGCATTACGTCTGGGTTGCTTCGTTTCGCTTCCTCATACACCTTATAATACGATTCATAGCTCTTATATAACGATAAAAGCGCTTCGCTTAGCTTGGTCGGCAATACCAATACAGACGATAAGTCATAATCTCCCGTTTTAAGACCCTTTTTGGGAAGGTCATCGCGAACATGAAGCCATAAATTTCGAAATTCCGGCTCGTCATTTTCTGTAATGTTATCGGCGGATACCGGTAATCGAGGAATTTTCACAATACCGCATTCAAGAGCATCTAGAAGTGAAAAATCAGAAACTACCCAAGGAAACAGCTCGCCCTCAGGATATCCTGAACCACGAAGAAAATACGGTGTTGCAGAAAGATCAATAATGGCGTTCACTTCCATCTTTTGAGCTAACGCCTCAAGTCCGCTAATCCAAACTCGCGCAGCTTTGTTATTTTTATCTGCCTCTTCGCGATCGTCACCGGTTAATTTTGCCTCCATCGGTTTCTCACGATAGCAATGATGTGCCTCGTCATTGAGAACGAGCACTCGCGGCTTTCCCATTAGACTTTTGAATACTCGATTTACCATAGCGTTGGGTGTTTCTTTAATTGCCGCTTCATTGATAAGCCCGGATGCTTTAAGCACTCCTCCCATTTGATATCTCGGATTCTGTCGAAGTTCTAGTTGTTGAAAATTCACAATGTGAACAACTGCTTGCTGCAGAAGATCAAAATCCTGATAGGAAACTATATCTCGCTGTAGATAATAGTTATGAGGATCGTTTGGCAAAAGAACATTTAGCCGATCACGAATTGTAATACCGGGAGTAACCACTACAAACGCATCCGTAAATCGCGTATCCATTGGATAACGAATTTTATTAAGTGTGTTATAGGCAATCATCATTGCCATCACAACTGTTTTACCCGATCCCGTTGCCATCTTAAAAGCCATACGATAGAGTCCGGGGTTTGCCTCTGTATTTTTTTGTCGAAGTTCATTTATTATCCAACCTTCTCCTGATTTTTCTGCAACCTCGGTTGCGTACATCAGGGTTTCAAGTGCTTCAATCTGACAGAAAAACAACTTGTTTGTTCTGCTCTCATCGTTCCAATAGAATAATAAGTCTCGCGATGTTTTTGTAAGCCCAGGATAATTCTGCTTTCGCCATTCTGATAATTTCTCTCTCAATCGGTTGATAAATACATTATCGCGCTGAATTTCGCTTCCATACGCGCCCTCAGCAGTATTGAGCTCCATTTGCTTGCTTTTGTTTTTTGATTTAGGAACTGGGATATAAAAACTGCTGGGACGACGAAACTCATTTATCTCAGGCGTTAATCCACGGTCATCGGACTTAAAATGATAAATCGGCTCAACGTAGGGAGTATTAAGAATAAATGTGGTTTTTGCCATACACAAATTATACTCCTCCTGGCTGAGCAGACAAGCCTGACTACTCAGGTAGATCTCATGCTCGAAATACGATCCGGAAATACTTTTTCCTTTAGCCCTCTACACCCTCCCAAACCCTTTCGCCAGCAGTTTGTCAGCAAGCTACTCTCAGGGTATTTAGCTTGATATGACAGTCCCTTAGCTACTTGACAATGATATGATAATCATATTACAATAGTCTTTACAAAGACCCTGATTCCGAATTGTCACCGTATGGTGTGCGTTCCAAGCTTACGTTTGGATAGGAAGCAGGGTCGATCTATTTAAACGGCCAAATATCCTCAATCCTCCCCGCTTTCTGTAATAGCGCTAAATACTTTTTATCTTTCCCTGAATAATTTGCATAGATTGCTCCGGCGACCATATCTGCTAGTTGAATAAGTGTATTTTGTCGTGAATCAACAAATTTTAAATCTGTAAATATCTTTTTATGTTTATTGTCTAACTGCAAACTTAAATACACTCGAAGTTGATCTCTTAGTGTCTTCTCGCCTCGTTTATCAAACTTGAGCTTCGCTTTTTTTATTGTTCCTCCGTTGTGCTTGAGCACCTGCATGATGATGTAGTTATAGAAATTCTCTTTATAATTTTGCAGCCGCAAGCTATAAACATCTTCTTTTTTCACAACGATTGCGCGGATTTTGAACTTATGTGGGCAAACTGCTTCAAAAAATGAATTTTTGAATTTCTTATCCGTTTTGTTGAATTTGAACTCGTAATAATCCGAGACTCTAAGCTTTCTTCTGAGTTCTTTTATCGATAACGAGGTTTTTTCTGCCTCAAGTGTATCATCAAACAAAATAAGCGCGATCACAAACACAGGACTAGAACCATGCTGTGTTTTAAATCCTGGATCACCCGAGTCATCAATAAATACCAGCATATATCTTAGTCAAATTCTACACCCTCCAAACCCCGTTCGCCAGCGAGTTTTATTTCAATCTCTTTTTTTCTTCCGGTTCGTGAAGAAAATTTTTCTTGGAGACTACCGACCGGCCCAGGCGTTTCTCGAGTTTCTTTCTGGCTCCTCCGGCTATATCTCCTCCGGCCTTAGCGTCGGCCTTTAATTTGGGCACGCCCCACGAGTTCTCGTTTCGGTGAATTTCCGTCGTTGCGCGTTCGCCCAGCATATTAAAAATCAACTCAAAATCATCCATGTGATCACGCAAGTTTTCCCGTCGCAGGCCCTTCAGTTTTTTATACTCATCCGGCGTAACCCCAAACGTGGCTTTGGATATTTCCGCGGTCAATATTTCGTAATCTTTGTCTTCTCTGGCTCCGCGCTTCTGCCACTGGTCAGTCAGCTCTTCCCGAATCGCAATCCCGCGCATCCGTTTTTCTATCCAATCGTCGCTATATCCTTTTAGTTTATAGAGCATCCGTGTACGCTTTGTCGCAAGTTCTGGATTTTCTATCTCCTGCACCCGCTCGTACCCGACGCGGGCGAGCCAGCGTTTAAATGGTTCAGCTTTGCGAGATGGAATAGATTGAATAATTCTAAATATCACTTCCGTGTTGGCACAAAGCATCTTTTGTTTACCCCCCTCGGTTGAAACTTCAAGGGTATGTACAATTTGTACCCACCCTTTAGAAAGTTGCGGATCCCTGTACTTCATTCTTTGGATATACTGCTTCGGGTCATTTGAATCAATCAGTGCCAACACAACATCTTCAATGACAAACCACCACTCATCGTTGTGTAGCGTTTTTCTTATTTGTTTACCCTTAAATAGGGAAATTTTGGTTGAATCCATAGTATTCATTCTACTCAAATTATACTCCCCTCACACGCGAATTGTGTAGCTCGCCCCGCGAGTCGAGCCCATTTTTTGCACCAAGCCCACTTTGATAAGCTGTGAGAGGTCGTGGTGGAGCGTGCGTGTTGGAATCGCACGGAACCTTCGGGCGAGAAAATCGAACGAAACGACCCTATGGTCCTCTATCATGCGCATGATTTCTGCCCGTCGCGGTAATAAATGCGCAAATTTATCAGGTTTCGTTGGCTCGTGTGCGGCTTTCAGCGACACCTTGGCTTGAGAGAGAAGTGCGCTCAGATAAAACTCCACAAATTCGGTCACATCGTGGCGGTCTAGGGCCAAAAAATAGTAATAGTCACCACGATGCTCATCCAAATATTGTTCAAACGGTACAAGTCCGCCGAAATCGTACCCACCCCTTTTTAGGATATAAGCAGACAATAGTCGGCCAACCCTGCCATTGCCGTCCATAAACGGATGGATTTTTTCAAACCAAATATGGGCAACTCCCGCGGTAGCGGACGGATGGTCTTTCGTCGTGTTCACATACGCACAAAGGGCTTTCAGAAGTGTATGAATGTTTTGCGGAGCCGGTGTCAAATAGACGGCGACCCCGGCCTGGTTATAAATTGCGGATTCCTCCTGCCGCAGATGACCTGCATCACCCGAAAGCAAGCGCTCTACCAGAGCGTGAAGCTTCTTAAGAGCATCTATCGTGACTTCCTGCTCTGCGATACCTGATAGCTGCTCATACGCGAAAACCAAATTGGACACTTCTAACGTATGCGTGTTTTGATTATCCTTACGGATATCATCAACATCAACCAGCTCGAGCGGATTTCCTTCTATTCTTGCACTAAAGAGTGAACTCTTCAGAAGCGACGCACGCCGGAGGTTGACAGCCTGTTCCACCGGGACCGGATGAAGCTCGTATCCGGCTTTCAGAACATCCAGTTCGTAAAGCAATTGTTTTATAGCAGGCGTGAGGGAGAAAATCGGCGGAAATTTCATATATTCAGTCTAGCGCCCATTGCATAATATTGCAATATATTGCAAGATGTTGCAAGATATCGCGCACTACATGCACAAGCCCAGAGTTTTTGCTACAATACGTCCGTTATGGCATTTTCGCGCATTAAAAGATATGAAGAGCGCAAATTGCGCTCACGACTGATCCTTACCATTATCGGCAGCATTGCCATTGTCGGATTTCTTTTAGTCTTCGGACTCAAAATTCTGGTCGGATTTAGCCTGTTCGTAGACACCATCCGCGGCACAACGCCTGCCAGCCAACAGCAATCGGCTCTAATCCTTCCCCCTGTCCTGGATCCGCTTCCTGTAGCTACCAACAGTGCGACTCTTACCGTCAGCGGCTCGGCTACCCCAGGACTTATCCTTCTGGTTTACGTCAACGAGGAAGAGACCAAGAAGCTTACGGTGCCGGCAGACGGCCGCTTCAGTGTGCCATCGCTGCGCGTTATAGACGGCGCCAATACCATAAGCGCCAAAGCAACCGACGAAAAGCAAAACATGAGCGATCTGTCCAACGTACTGACCGTCACCATCAAGCGCTCCCCGCCTGCGCTGGAAGTGACTTCACCCGCCTCCAATGCCACCATAACCGGCGATCAAAACAAAGTGGATGTCTCCGGCAAGGCGGAAGAAGAGTCAAGCGTCACGGTAAATGACCGGTTTGTGGTGGTACATGCCGACGGCTCGTTTTCCTATTCCTATCCCTTAAACGAAGGGGACAATGTACTGAAAATCGTGGCCACCGATGCCGCCGGCAACCAGACAATAGTGGAGCGCAAAGTGACCTACCAAAAGTAATTTGGTAGGTCATCCCGAGCTTGTCGAGGGATCTCGTGAAGCGGCACCTACCAACATCCACATCCAAATCATTACCCACGCGTAAAACAGACTGTTCACAAACATACTGTGCACGAGTAGCCCGGCAAGTGACATGTACCCCACGATGCGAATGTGCCTCATATGCTTTTCTTTTGCTTTAGCAAACGTCCGTTCCAAGGCATAAAAACCATGGCCGGCAATGGGGGATGTGGCGATAAGTCGTACGCTTTCCTGCCAATTGGATATGCGCGCCATAGTCGATTCCGGCCGGAATATCCGAAGCGTATCCCCGCCCGGTTTGGGCATGACAATATAAATACCTAATAATATGACAGCGATCCATACGATGTTCCATTTCCGCTTTGCTACTATCCACACCGCTAATCCGGCAAGGAGCGCCAAAATACTGCTTCGGGAAAACGTCAGGACAAAGGCAATGCCCACGATGCCGGAAATAATTTTTGCAATGAACGGTCGTCCCAACTGCGGCTTGACGGCAATCCCCAAAAACAACGTCAGCACCAGAATAATGCCGGTAAAATTAGGATCCAATAGGGTAGAGAACACACGATAGTAGTGCGGATCCCACCCGAGATAGAGCAAATTCCGCAGGCTTGGATACAGAAAAAACTGAATGATGCCGATGACGGCAAACCCAACGCCGGTAAAATATAAGCCGCTAAGCCACAGAGTCTGTCGCTTTGAGGAAGCAATAATAACTACCAGCGTCGAGTAAAACCCCCAACGGGCAATATAGAGAAAACCGCGCAAGATGGTTGCCTGTTCTAAGCGATACGCATTAGCAATAACGGAAAGTATGCTCGCGCCAATAAACGCCACGATCGGTGCAAGTAATTGGAAATTGTCCCGCGTAGCGGGATCCCGTTTCGCGGGAAAAATTGAAAATTGAAAATTTCTCGCCCGAAGCAAAAATGAAATAACAAGAATTCCCAGAATGATATCATGGGCATAGATATAAATCCCTGGTGCAGGCGAGACGGCTCCCAGTTGTCCAAACAGAAGGGAAATGAAAAAGGCTATCGGGAGTATCATACTCGTTTATCCCACAACTGCCAAAGCTTAGCACGCGTGAGGAACGAATGCATGCTCATCATGATAGCAACCTGTGCCCCGGCAGTGCCGTCTAAAAAACCCAAACGGAGAAAATAATTGAGGAAAAACTTGGCTAACGGATACGCCACGATTTGCCACCAAGTGACATGAATTTTTTGTGCATATAAATACCGTGCATTGAGGGTTGAATACCGGTTAATTTCACCCAGATATTGTGCGACGCTAGAGTGGGGGAAGTGGAGGACGGGGTGTTGCAGCTCTAGCGTTGCGCCCTTTATATCCCATACTTCGTGTACAGGTCGAATCCATTTTCCAGTATCTCTTTTGGCCAATCTCAATAATTTCATCCTTCCCTGCTCGCCATGTCGCAGCTCTCTCCCCCACATGATATCGCGGCGTTTGATAAAGTAGCCGACCGTATTGTCATTGCGAGTCCCCGCCAGCTGGCGGGGCGCGGCAATCTCCCTTATCTCCTTCGCCAGTGCCGGGCTGACTATCTCGTCGGAATCAATAAACAGTACCCACTCGTTTTTCGCTTTCGACAATCCAAAATTTCTTTGTGCGGCAAAATCATTGTCCAGGGGATGCTTAAATATTTTACTTGTGAATTTCCGGGTGATGGAAAGAGTGTTGTCCGTGGATCCGTCATCAATGATAAGTATCTCCTCGCACCATGTCAGGCTACCCAGTGTTTTTGCTATTGTGGCCTCATCATTATGAGTAAGTACAACTGACGAAATCATTTGCTATAATCTTACCACACATGAAGCGGTTTCATTGGTTTTTTCTGGTTGCTGCCGTATACCTGCTCGGGTATTTTGCCCATACATTCATCGTTGGCAAAACCGTCTACGGCGACGGTATCTATTACTATTCGTGGCTGCGCTCGATCGTGGTTGACGGGGATATCAATTTCGCCAATGAGTATGCGGCATTGGGAGCCGTCCAGCAGCTCACCGTAAAGGGGCTGTTGGGAAATATCTACAGCGTGGGGCCGGCCATATTGTGGTTGCCACAGTTTTTGTTAACCCACCGTATGCTCCATGGCACGGGCCTCACCCTCCCCTACCAGCTCACTGTCGGAATAACCAGCGTATTTTATGCACTTTTTGGCCTTCTTATTCTTTACCAAACGTTAACCAAACTATATGCAAAAACCCCTGTTTTTGACCTTTCTTGTAAAGCGCACATCCCACCCGTTTCTTCTGGGGGCTAGTGTCGGGCTAATGGCGCTCATCCGGCCGCAGGACGCGCTGTTTGGATTGCTTCTTTTGCCCCGACTCAACCGGAAAACGATTATTCCCATCGCAACAGGCGCGCTCGTCATTTTCCTTCCGCAGCTTTTGGCGTGGCAGGCGCTCTATAGCAAGTTCTGGGTAAGCCCGTATTTGGACCGCGGGTACGGATTTAACTTCTGGCAGCCGCATCTTTTTGAAGTATTATTCTCACCGCGAATCGGCCTTATCCTTTGGACGCCTATGGTCGCCATTGCGTCAGTGGGATTTTTCTTTAGAGAGTTTCCGAAAGCCACCAATCGGTGGTCCATGCTCATCCTTATCTTCCTAGAACTTTACCTTGTCGCAAGCTGGACCACCTGGTGGCAGGGAGCAAGCTTTAGCGGACGGATGTTTATAAGTTTACTTCCATTATTAAGTCTGGGACTTGCTAGTGTTTTTACTAAACTCCAAAAACTGCGCATGAAGCCATTTGCAATCGTTCTTTCCATCATTCTCCCGCTTTCCGTCATCAACGCGCTGCTTATGATCTTTTTCCTTCTCAAGAATTAATTATGGATCACGCAAGCTTAACGACACTCGAGAGTATGAACCAGGCCATGTGGTACAACCGCTGGACGCTTGGGAAATTTTCTAAATACGTGAGTGGCGATATCCTGGAAATAGGCTGCGGCATCGGGAATTTTACTTCTGCCCTCACCGCATACGGCCGCGTCTGGGCGTTTGACCCGGACCACCATGCAGTTGCCCAAACACAAAAACGAGTGAAAAAGGGCGCATTTGTCGGGCCCGGCGATATACAGGAAGGTAAGTATTTTTTCAAAAACAAACGGTTTGCATCTATTATCTCCCTCAATGTACTGGAACATATCCAGGACGATCAACGCGCGCTTGCCAATATGCAAAGCCTCTTATTGCCCGGAGGCTTCCTCATCCTATTGGTTCCCATTCACGCCTCGCTTTTTGGCACGATTGATGCGGCTATCGGCCACTACCGCAGGTATTCACCCAATAATCTCATAACGAACGTAAAGCGCCACGGATTTCAAATCGTCTCACAGCGCAAACTCAATCTGTTTGGCGCCATCGGTTGGTTTATCACCGGAAAAATATTCAAGCGCACGAGCGTAAACCGCAACTATATCCGGCTCTTTAATCTCTTTTCGCCGGTTCTTCTTCCTCTGGAGGACTTCATCACCCCGCCGTTTGGCACATCACTTCTTCTTATCGCCCAAAAACCCAGCAACGCGCAAACACCCAGTCCCGCAAGAGTTACGGAAGCACCCACCCGCACGCTCACAGGCAAAAACCGAAACACGACGCGATGAGTGCCTGCTGAAATTTCAACTGATTTAAATACTTCTTCAAACGGTATAATCTGCGCTTTTTCCCCGTCAACAAATGCTTCCCACCCCGGGTAATTGGTATCGACAAAAACCAAGCGCGAAGGCAATTCGGTGGTAACAGTTACGATTACTTCGTTGGCCGTATACTTCTCAACCACTGCGCCGTCTATGGTTTCTTTTCCATAACGCAAAAGAAATATTCGCGGCAAACCTTGCGGCAATACTCCCAACCGTATTTTTTTCTTCCCGGTTGGGTCATCAAGTGTCACACCGGTAGGGTCCGCTTGCTTCTTGTTTAAATAATTTGCATAATCGCGGTAGACGAGGCTTGCATACCCATCTATTGTCGGCAGATACCCCACCATACCAAGATTCGGCCGCAGAATTTCTGCTTGCCATGCGGATTCCATATCCCAATCAAACACACCAAACTGCTTTTTTCCTTTATACGCGTACAGCGAAGGATCGGTGTACAGGCGATACTGCCGAAAATCTATGTCTTCATAGGCCAATGCCTTCTCCTGCACTGTGGTAAGCCACCCGGTTGCGGTCTTATTCGGCACGCTCAAGAGGCCGTTTCTGCTAAAGAGAAATAGTTCCAGAAAAACAAGACAAACAAAAAGCGTTTTATACTTGTTCAGCCATACAACCGCAAGAAGCATACCCGAAATGATAAGCAAGTTTTGTGCAATAAGCCTTACGATTGTTACTACTGTTTCCGGCGAAAGCCCCTGCAATTTTTCCAATACTCTTACCGGAAAAAGAAGTGTAAACTGCGCGACTAAATCGGGAATCTTTGCAGCAGAGAGCAAAAGCAATATTCCCCCTATCCCCCATACAATCCCTATTCCACCTATCAGCCCATTTGACTTCCTAGACTTTTTCCAACCGTCCAACCCAAACCCTGCAAGCACTGCAATTGCAAACGTATAGAGAAGCAAAAAATGCTGGGGCGACCGGAACATTGCAACTCCCGGGACTAGATAGTACGCGAGACCAAAAACAGCCGTATAGCTGCCAAGCGCCAACAGAAGCGATGCCGCCGCCGTAAGAGAAAAAAACCGCACATAGCGGTTTCTCCTCGATGCAAAAAACGCCAGCAATAAACTGATCACGCCGGTAAACCCATACACGCTGCCGCCCCGCGCCCAGGCCGTACCGTCGCGCAGCACTCCCACAATGTTTGGGATGATAAACCGAATGATGCTTAACGGATGGAGCGAATCAAACGAAGCATAATCAAATCCCCGTCCCCCCCGCGTCGAAAGCCGGACAAATTCCAAAAACGGTAATACTTGAACAGCCGCTATCAGCAACACAAGCAACGCAAGTAACGCAAGAAAGGTAACTCCCTTCATAAAGGTCCGGCCTTGTTTCCTGACAAGGACGGTCCTTGTCAATTCCCAAATAGTAAAGGCGCCTACCAGCAGCCATGTATAATACGTAAGCTGCGGATGTCCTGCAATCACTTGCATCGATGCAAGTAGAGCAGCAATGACAAGAGTTTTTCTTGAGGGAATAAGCATGTACTCACGAATTCCCCACAGCACCCATGGCAGTAAACTTGCCACCTGTAACATCGGAACGTTATTCGTGTAGACCACCATGGTACCGGAGAATCCAAAGACAACCGCTGCCGAAAGCGCACCAAACTTCGAAAGCTTTATACTCGTAGCAAATACATACATGCCAATAAGAGCAATCATGAAGTTAACAACAGCGCCAACGGTTAGCGCGACAAATGCAGGCAGCAAAAAATAGAGTATATTGAGCGGATACAGTAATGCGAGATTTATGTCTGCCAAAAACGGGCTCCCGGAAAATAAGTACGGGTTCCACAATGGAAACCGCCCCTGCCGCAATTCTTTCACCAATAAAAGTTTGGAGGGGATATTGATAAGTAAATTGTCACAACAATAGAAAACGGACCCGGAAAAAATTTCCTTCGAAAAAAATATGGCAGTAAGTAATAACAGAATGGCTACCGGATGGAAAATATATCTTTTCATATGTCAACAAATTAACATGTTAACATGTTAATTTGTAAATATAAGGATTGAATCTGCGACTGCATGTACAATCTTTTCTTTGGAAAATCGTTCTTCTTTAGAATACCCACAACCATACCAGTTGGATACACTGATTGCTACCAGACGTTCGCCGTCATACGGAAGTGCAATTTCATGGAACGCACAGATTTCTTCAAACTTGTAACTCCCCCACTGCCGGTTACTCACCAAGCCATGGTCATTCCCGTTGTCCCGGCCAAAGTAAGAAAACGAAACATTGCTTGGTCTTGCCTTCGCAATGTATGAAGCCAAATCCGGCAACGACTGTCCCCAATCGATATTGCTGTCCGTAAAATACAAGTACCGCTCATTCCGCGGCACCAATTCATTGGCGTAAGAAACAAAATGGGGAAAGCTCGCAAGCGTCCCGACAATATACCAAAGCAATAACACCCCGACCCCTAATTTCCCATATTTTCTCCCGCGAAGCGGGATCTGGCTTCGCCAGACCATACGTATCCCGATCGCCGCAATAATTGCCAGGAACGGATATATCGCAAGCACATACCGTACTCTGGACTCCATACCCGTACCGACGGCAACCGCCAGGATACCGATAACCGGCACGATAAATAGAGACTTCTTTAACTTCCATAAGCCAAGCAGCGTGAAAAAAAGCAGCGGTATGGGCGTTTTTAATAAAACATTCACAACCAATTCATACCAACCCGGCTTGGCCGTATTTTGCATACCCCGCAGGAATGAATTTTTCATGGTTGCCAGATAGTTTCCCAACGGCAGCGGCCGGTTTTCCAGTATGTTCAGACCCGATTCCAATACCGGGAGCTTTTGCGCTGCAGCAAAATATTTTAGCTGTTGCGATACCCGGCCGGGAGACCCGCCTTTGGCAATTACCACCTCCCAACGGAAAAAATACGTTGCCCAAATAACCAATAGGCTTATAAGCAGTGCAGCGCCAACATACCTGAGTGACGGCAATTTCCATTTCTTAACGAACCCAAGGAGTAGTACGGCTGCTCCCATGTATGGGAGCAGCATCACGCGCGACGCAAGTGCCAACCCGAGACTTATGCCAAACATAATGGTTCGGCCAAACGTTGGCTTTTCCCAAAAATAAATAAGCGCACTATATGCCACAAAGAAAAATAGTGCCGAAAGCAGTGCTCCAAGGAGAACAGTAATCAGCCGGTTCGCAAATAATCGCTCCGTAACAATTCTCAAAGCGGTCGGAAGCATTTGGAGCTCACGGATAAGGGGAGGATTGTACGTATCCGCGGTAAACGTGTGCTTTTGCAAATGGTTTATGCCTTCCTCGCTGTGCACGATTTCATCGTAGGTAAGCGACTCGCGCATGGCGCTTCCAACGGAAAGAAGGACGAATGAAACTACGATGCCGGCAACGAGAAGCCGATGACTATATCTGGTGAAGAACTTGTTCATAGAGCCGGGCAAGTTTGTCAGCGCCAATTCTGGCATCATGTACGGTTTCCGCGCGTTTGCGGGCTTTGTGGGCATACAGCAATCGCAATTTCGCATCCAAAATAAACCGCTTGATTGCGCGGGTTATCGCCTGTATATCGCCCGGCTCAACGATAACTGCCGCATCGCCAACGTTTTCCGGTATACCGCCGGTATTTGTCGTTACAATCGGCAGGCCCGATGCCTGGGCTTCCAATAGAGCTGTATTATATTGTTCCTCCCATGTGGGCGTGGGTTTGCTCGGTGCCACAAAAATATCCGCCGATTGATATACCGATGGCATCTTTTCGTACGAAGCAACCAGGTGCTCTACAAATCTACCCATCCCCAACGTTTGTTCCATTCTCCTCATTTCCCTAATTTCCCCGCCGTCCCCAACAAACAGAAGTCGTAATGAGTACGTTGCCAGTTCCGGATCAGAAATAAGTATCCGTGCCGCTTCCAGCACGTCAAATACTCCTTTATACTCCTCAAGCCGGCCGATATATTTTTCAAAGGTCGCGATGAACATATTCAGCAAATAATTGCGCAGCTTGAAGAAAAGAAATTCGTGATGCTTACAGGCGCTTCCGGAGATGGAAAATCTTCTATTGTTTATGCCGGTGTGATGCCCAATGCACGCGCTGGGTTTTTTAAAGCAAAATTTAATAACTGGGTTATAGCTGATTTCAGACCGGAACGTAGCCCTCTGAAAAGCCTTTCAGCTTCTCTTCAAGTCCCCATAGATAATGCGCGTCAACACATAAACGGTTAAGAACCGCCATTTTATACGGAAAGTCCGGTATGTCTAGCGGGCAGGGGAGCTTCACTACCGGAAACGCAAACCTATCGTGGTAGGGCGCAAGCGATCCGAATGCAGTAATGTCAAATCGATCCGTGAGCGGTTCAAAGAACTGCATTTCGTAGCGATTGAGAAATTTCCCCCGGACAATGGCAACTGTTGGTTTCATAATGTAGGAAATATATTCGGCGTCTCGGTTTTCCAGACCATATTATTTCCTTCTTCTATAAACTGCCGATATGAATAGAGAGCAAAATCCATAGCCTTTGGAGCTATTATATACGTTGGCCGCATGGTGCGAAGCTCGGAAAAATCTGACTGCTCACCGTCGGCCGCCGTAAAATTCGGCATGCCCTTGAGACGCCATCCGTAATAATAATTGAGAATTGGAATACCCTCACTCACCAAAAACGTCTGCATGCAACAGGAAAATGCCGCAACAAAAAATACCCCCTGATCCTTTTCCCGAAGGGTACGCACCAAATGTGCCTCTGCCGTCCTCGGAGGCTCAAAACTCATCAACAGCGTTTGCCAACCTACTGTACCGACCCAAATCACACTCAAAATAAAAATACCTATAATAATATTTTTCTCCCCCAAACTCTTTTTCGTGTGTAACCACCGCTCTGCACAAATTGCCAACAGTCCGATAAGGATAGTAGTCATGGGAGTAAAAATCCGCTGCGGCACACGGAACGTGCCAAATGCAGGCACCCAATGAAATAACCAATAGAACGGTGAATACGGGTACTTCAATGCGCTATATAATACCCCTATTCCCAAGAGAACAAGAAGAAGCATTGTATATTTTTGGCTGACTACTGACTTAATTTTTATCAAAAACAAAAGCGGCAGCATGCTGATAAATGCATAATATTCGTACCAATTATAGTGGAATCCGAATATCCAACGGAATATCGGTCGGTCATAAAATCCGATGCGATACGGCACCATAAACGGCAAAAACGATAAAAATGCATGAATAGATCCTAAATACGGATTTATGATCCGAAACCGTTCGATGTTGGGAAGCACTTCAAACAAAAACGGTACGAGCTTAACGGAAGAAAAAATCAGAAAAAGCACAAAAACAACAAAAGATTCCATAGCAGCGCGCATGAGCGTCTGTTGTCGTGTTACAAGATAATAAATTTTTGTCACCGCAAAAAATATACTCAAAAACCATAGCGTGTAAAAATCTCCGGAAAATACCACGAGCGCTGCTGCTAATGACGCATTGAGCAGTTGTCGGCGTTTCATGACAGGCACAACGAGGGTAGAAAAAAACAACGGTATCAACGGATATGCAAGCACTGTTTCAATTTGGCCGGGTGGCATGCGGCCGGAAAGCGCACCGGATGTTTGGTAGAGTACCGCACCCCATAAACGCGCAGGGCCCTTCACTCCCAGAGTCATCAAAAATACCCACATGGACACGCCCGATGCAAACACAACTAATGCAAATGTAAGCCGAAGTCCCTGCTCCACTCCTAACGCAAGTATGGGAACCGCAAGAAGCGGATTAAGTATGGCAGACAACGGCTCACCGATCACGGAAACACCGGTGCCAATGTAGGGATTCCGCAAAGGAAATCCGCGGCCTTCCCGTACGGATCGCACGACGTAATGAAATATCGGCAATACCGTATCGTAGTCAGTATTAAGCCGGAACGTGAGATTTCTTGCCTGCCAAAATACCGGCCCGACCAACAAAACAGTTGTGAGTAAAAGTACAAAAATCTCTCTTTTCCCCATATCAATATCCTCTTTTTCTTTCGGCAGGGGAAAGCATAATGGGAATGGCGCCAACCACGGGAAACCCCGTATCGCATTTCTTGCAGCTAATCGTATCGCCGCTTCGTACGAGTTTGTCCGATGTGCAAATAGGGCACACGACAA
>Ga0075709_115_pt1 | contig 51345 bp, 54 predicted proteins | sample RifGroA2_FD_67740 | JGI IMG/M metagenome (GOLD analysis project Ga0075709, IMG submission 67740) | Microgenomates (Gottesmanbacteria) bacterium GW2011_GWA2_47_9 | reverse complement strand
GCGTACTGGGTACAATACTTAAAACCATATGACGTTTGAAGACTTACAGAAAACCATCGGAATACAATTCAAAAATGTAGAATTGTTAAAACAGGCGTTTTTTCACCGTTCCTATCTCAACGAAGCCCGCCATCTTACGACCTCCAACGAACGCCTGGAATTTTTGGGCGATGCGGTACTTTCGTTTTTGACTTCAAGTTTTTTATACCAGACATACCCGGATTATCCGGAAGGAATACTTACCAACGTCCGCTCGTCGCTTGTCAAAACAAAAACGCTGGCACGTATCGCCACGAAGCTGGAACTTGGGGAGCTGTTGTTTTTAAGCCGTGGCGAGGAAGATTCCGGCGGTCGGACCAACCCTTCGCTTCTTGCAGACACCTTTGAAGCGCTACTGGGCGCTACTTACCTTGACGCAGGGCTTGACGGGGCAAAGCAACTTGTGACTGTCCATCTGTTTCCGGAAGCCAGCGACATAATTACCAATAAAAGCTATATTGACTATAAAAGCTTACTCCAGGAAATTATCCAGGAACAATCCAGAACTTCACCTACATATCGCGTTATCAAAAGCGAAGGACCTGACCACGCCAAAACGTTTTGGGTGGAAGCCGTCGCCGCAGGCAAACCGTTGGGAGAGGGGACAGGCAAATCCAAACAGGAAGCAGAGCAGGCTGCAGCGCGCCAAGCCCTTGCGGCTATGGGCAAACTTTGATACCATTAGCATATGGTAAAAATCCGACTTACCCAAACGGGGTCAACTAACCGAAAAACCTACCGCATCGTGGCCATAGAAGAAGGCAAGCGCCGAGACGGCAAGGCGATAGAAATCCTGGGATTTTATAACCCATTAATAAAACCCGCAAATTTAACTGTCAAACGCGATCGCGTGGACTACTGGATCTCACAAGGGGCCCAACCCACTGAAACCGTCTCTAAACTTCTCAAACTCACTCCATGAAAGACACACTGCAATATCTTGCCACACAACTCGTCGATCACCCGGATGAAGTAACGGTTGAAGAGTCCGGCGAACAAGACAGAGTAATCCTCACACTTCATGTACATCCGGACGATATGGGTAAAATCATAGGAAAAAGCGGCCGCATCATCAAAGCGCTTCGCGATCTTATAAAACTCATCGCCGCCAAACACAACGCATACGTTGACGTGGTCCTTGCGGAATAATGAATATCTCCATCCTTACCCTTTTCCCAGAAATGTTTTCGGGCCCGTTTACGTATTCCATTGTTAAGCGAGCACAAGAAAAAGGAACCGTAACCATTGATTTAGTCAATATCCGTGACTTTGCAACGGACAACTACAAAAGTGTGGATGACCATCCCTATGGCGGAGGAGCAGGGATGATTTTGCGGGTGGACGTCGTAGATAGGGCGCTCAAGGAAACAAAATTAAAAATTAAAAATTCAAAATTAAAAATTAAAACGATCCTCTTGGATCCGCAAGGAACTCAGTATACACAAAACAAGGCGGCTACGTTAAGCACCCTTGACCATCTTATTCTCGTCTGCGGCCACTACGAAGGTGTGGATGAGCGCATCCGGCAGTTGGTAGATGAAGAATTATCTGTCGGCGACTATATCACGACCGGCGGTGAAATTCCGGCAATGATTGTCGTAGACACTGTCGTGCGCCTTCTTCCCGGCGTTCTCAAGCACCCTGAGGCAATACAGTTGGAATCCTTCTCATCTTCTCTAAACTCTAAGCTCTCAGCTCTAAACTCTCTTTTGGAGTATCCGCAATATACTCGACCCGAAATATACAATGGGGTGCGCGTACCGGATGTCCTTTTATCCGGTGATCACAAAAAAATTGACGACTGGAGAGAAAACCAAGCTATCATCCGCACAAAAAAGCGCCGGCCGGATCTGGTCAAAAGGCAAAGGGATCGCGTACCGAAGGCGTAGCCGGCAACACACCAACTGCTTCCAAAGAACTCACCGCATACAGCGGATATCGCGATATATTGGCAACGATCTCTTCTTCCTGTGGTGTAAGTATTTCTATTGGATCGGCAATATCACCCAACGCCGTAGGAAGTGGCGCATAAAACGCATCCATGGCGACCCGCACGGTTGCAATATCTCCTGCGGCTCTGGAAAAATCAAAAAACCGGACGCGCAGACTTCTTCGCACTTTCACCGCCCGGTCAAAAAAATCAAGCACTTGGACAGGAGTTCCCTCCAAAAGCGCCGTAAACGTCAACATATTGCTGCCCAATTTTTTCTCTTCCGTAGTTTGCTTTTGAGCAGATTCAGTTGCAAGTGACCCGGGGTTGGCAACCGTCACGCCCCCCAACACCATTCCGCTTTCTGCAGCGAGCCGCTCAACAGTAGAAAAAACCGAGGGAATTGCCTTGTCTGTGGGCACAGCGGATGTTAGCGTCAACAGTTGTGTCCGAAGCGTATTTTCGTCCAGGCTCCCCAGAAGTGACGCTTTTGTGCGAAGTTGCGCTACCTGACTCACCAATGCTTCACGCTCTTTCACAAGTCCAAATACTCTTTTTCCCGCCGGAAAAAGCCCATATATTGAAGCGCCAACACAAACCAACAGGATCAAACCAAACACAACAAATCCCTGATATTGACGTAAGTATCGGCGAAGTACGGCGTTCATAGCGTATAGTTAACCCGATGTTGTGCCCTGTACAAAGGAAACCGTAAGTTTTACACTTCCGTCTTTTCCCAACTCCAATCCTACCAACTCGGGGCTTACCACACGATTTGACTCCGCCAGTGCCAGTAAATTTATGATTACTCCTGCCGCTTCTTCAACTGATGCCGTTTGTGCCGTCACTTTGATCTGTTGCTGCTCGTCTACAATAATCGATGTAAGCTGACTCCCCGGGGCGATCGTTTGGGCAATAGACAGTACGCTGCCCATGGAGCGCTGCACCGTTTGTATTTTCCCCATGAGCGCAACGCGGCGTTTGAGCGTTGCAAGCATGCCTTCTTTCTGACGCTCCTGCGCCAGCTGCTGTTCAAGTGTGGCTTTTTCCTGCTCCAGGCGAACTCGTTCCTGTTGTAAAAATATATACCCACCCCCAACTACCATTCCCACCACAATAACAATTGCAAGTGTAGCCAAGCTTACCATGCGCAACCATACCTCGATATTCACCATTTCCGGCGAAATACCCGTTTTGTTTTTTAGTAAATTGATGTTTGCAGATCCCGCCATACGAATAATATTATCGAAGGGCAAGTCCAACCGCTACGGTAAATACCGACCCTTCGCTATCCAACACAGCAAACCGCGGATCTTTTGCAATCCCTATCCATGGATTAGCCAGCTGCGCTTCTATTTCCATCTCGCCTGCGATAAATACCACAATGCCCGGAAGCCGTGCGGTACCGCCGGAAAGAAGCACTGTTTCGACTTGTTCGTTTTTATATTTTTCCTGATAAAAGGAAACAGCCCGTTTCATCTCTGCCACGATCGTATCCATGACCGGCTTGGTAGCCGCCACAATTTTCCCTTCAAGTTTATCGCCCTCTACGCCGTATGTTTTTTTAAACTCTTCGGCTTGGGTTAAGTTAAACTCCAATCCCTGTGCCACAGCACGCGATATGGCCTCTCCTCCGGCGCTTATGGACCGGGTAAACGCCAACACGCCGCTTCGCAGTATTGCTAAATCCGTGGTTTGAGCGCCAAGGGAAACCACCATAACCGTTTTTATCGTGGGTGTAGAACGCACGAGCGCCCGGGAAGCGGCAATAATTTCTGTTTCTGCGCCAACGGTGGTGATATTTGCCAATTCCAATATATTCGTATATTTTTCAATTAACGCCTTGGGCGCTGCCACCAAAAGCACATCCATTTTATTCGTACCGGTTTCCTTTCCATCCCGAAGCACGGTAAAGTCCACATTTACCTGCTCCAAAGGCAAAGGGATGTACTGCTCCGCTTCCCATTGGATTGCAGATACTAGCTCCCGCGAGGATAATTGCGGCACCTCAATAACACGCGTAAACACTTGTGATTCCGGAAGCGCGATGTTGACTTCCCGGCTGCTGACTCCGGTATCGGCAAATAATTTTTTTATGGCAATAGCCAGCGCCTCATGGTCAGCAGCAAGTGTGGACACCAAAGCCTTTGGCGGCGTCGGAACGGTTCCAGCCGCCCGAAGCGAAACGCTGGTTTTTTCTCGGATCAGTTCTACTAGTTTTATACTGTGCGACCCAATGTCTAGTCCGACAGATGTATTCATGGCAGATTTTTGTTCAATGCGTCAAGGCCGATTGACTATAGACTGCAGCATTATAAATCGATGACGATGCAGAGCGATATTGTTGATATACCACAACTTTTCGCGAAACTCCTGTGGCAGTGCTGCCGGTTGATTCAAAACGATTCCCCTGATAGGGAAGTACGGCCGGCGCGTTCACCGCTATTTGTGTATCGCTATACACCGGGCGAACCCGCAGCATGAGGAGCGTATCGCTCGCAGGATTAATGCCAAAATCAGAAAATGTTAACAATTGCCTATACATGGCTGTATTATTACATCCATCTGACAATGCGGTAACACTACTAAATTTATTTACTGCCCTTCGTGCAGCATCCGAATCATAGCCGCCTTTTGCTGCATAATACACTCCTGCTCGTTTGAAAAGTATAGTTACCGCCGCGGCAGGAGTCGTCGTTTCGCTGCTCCAACATAGATCGACTGTTGCATTGGTATAGGTTGGCGTTTCAATAAGGGTTCCGTCTGCATTATGCGAAACAAGCCAAAGCGTTTCGGTAACGCCACGAGTTGTTTTTTGGGCAAACTGGTACACACCAGCCGCGCCGCCTACAGAGGCCACCGCGACATTGTAAGTCGTCCCGGGAGTCAATACCTGTGCGCCGCCCGTCCCTGTTCCCGATTTTAAGGCCTCCTCTATGCCTGCCTCAGCGGCGGAAAATGCCCGTGAAGATTCCTCTATTTGCGTACTGATCGTCAAATCTGTCGTTGTACGACCAATAAGCGACAGTGCAATCGTGGTTGCAATAGTCAGAATAAGCAGCGAAATAAGGACAATTTGACCCGATTGAGAAGCATCTCGTTGGCTCATATATTCATTGTAGAAGGACTCTTTCACTTTGACAAGCTGTCAGGGCGCGGGGTTGCGGATGGCAACTGTTGTTTGAAATGAAGCTGATGCTTTTTCAAACTGATCCGGCGGCGTTCCTTTTTGCGAAAGCCCAAACGTTATGGAAACCATAGCGGGCTGACCGGCAGGAGCCGTACAGACGAATTGCAGACTATCTTGGGTGCAACTGGCGCCGCCGAGCGTGAGGTTTTGGTCAGTAAGATAGTCGGTTCTTGCCCCGCTGGTAGAGGCAACCCGCGTCACCTCACCATCCAGTAGACATCCAAACGTTGTTGTCCTGCCATGTTCATTTATAAGCGTCAGGCTTTCCGTCGTGGCCCCCCCTGCGGTACATGAGGAGGAAACACTTCGCGCCGAGCGGATCAACCGGCTCATCGCCTCTATGGCAAAATCGCCGTTTTGCTTCACATTTTTTTGCACCTCAGTCTTGCTGTTGGCACGCGTTGTCGTGAAAAAAACCTGTACGATGAGCGTGCCGACTATTGCAAGAATTCCGATTGCCACCAAAATTTCAAGCAAGGTAAAGCCTTTTTGTTTTTTCATCGCCACTGGGTAAAATACGTCAATAGTTCACTCTTGTGATCACCACTCCCGTCGTTCCATGTTATGGCGACCGTTACCGTCATCTTGGGATCTGTCCAGCTAAACGTCAGTTTTCTCGCAAACATACTGTCTATATTTGCCGAACAAACGTCACTCACTGCTTGCGTCAAAGTCTTGTCCTTATCTAAACACCAAGCGCCGGTTTTTGCCTGAAAATCCGTCCACCCGACGTTACGCAGATTTCTTGCATACTCTATGCCTTCTGTCGCATACTTTACCGCAAGACTTCTGGACCTTCCTAACTCACTCGACCGCAACGAAACCGTGGTCCCCACAATTAATCCGCTCACGAGTACTATAACCATCCCGATCACCACTACCGCCTCAACAAGCGATTGGCCCTGCCTGTTGTCATTTCGTGCCCGATGGGCTTGGCAATCTCGTTTATAAAAAGTGTGTTTCATTGAAATCCCAAATCATTGATATCTCCGGCTAGGGAAATTTGAATACTATACGTTTTTGCATTTCCGGCCAGCGTGATCGTCATTGCGGCATCTCCCACTAACCCCTTGCCCAGTACGCCAAACGTCGCTGTCCCTGGCACCGGAGAAAATGTCACGTCGGTCGGAAGTTGTGTAGCCGTTGCCTCGCCAGCCAACCCTTGGTCGTTACAGAATGCCTGCACACTATACGACGTACTTGCAAATGTCACCCGGTATCCCTCCAACTCTGTGCACCCGCTTGTGGGTTTTTTGCCGGCAAACGCCAGTCCCTGGGCAAACCGAAGGTTATTTTTCAATGTCTGGGCGCCTTGTTTTACTTTTTGCGTGTCGTTGTAGTTGTTGTAATTACTCAAAACTCCGCCAATAATGACCAATGAAATCCCCACGGCAACCGCCATTTCAATAAGTGTAAACCCGCGCAAATTTCCGTTGAAATTTGTTCGGGTAAACCCTGCCTTTAAACGATCAGATTTCATGGGCTCTTCACCCCATAATTATGGGAATTGATCGTGTCTGCCGTGCAGGTCTCAGCAGGATCTGCTTCAGACTCAAGCAGTGCGCTCAGGCAGTATCCATAGTAATTGCCTCCCGATACATTTGTTGCTTTATAGCGATATACTTGCGTGGTTTTCGGATCAGATGGAATTGCCGGCATATAGGTAGATACCAGCGGCGTACTTAACCCAGATGTATCGGTCCAATTGCCGGTACCTGTGTTGGGATAATACCCGTTGTCCAGACGGTACATCTCGAGCGCCGACCGGAGTTGCTCCACGTCACTTTTCCGTTTGGAATCACGGGAACGCTGATTGATTTTGCCGTAAGACACCAACCCGATGGCAGCCAAAACCGCAAGAATGGTCGCCGCAACCAAAATTTCAATAAGGGTAAACCCGCGCAAGTTTTGCGGGTCAAAATTTGTTCGGGTAAACCCACGAGCTTTCATTGGCGGTTTTTCACACAATAATAGGTGCCTGCCCCAAATGTACAACTGGCGTCGGTTGCGTTGCCTCCCGTCGTGGTGCCCTCCATCGTCGCACAACTGCAATAGGTAGATCCGGTTGCATCACACGTTATGGTATAGGCAACATCAGTTTTGGGATCCTTGGGAACTCCAGCCGGTAAGTACGTGGTGTCGGCCGTGCATGAGGCAGATGTGGGATAATTGCCGTTATAGTTGGCATAATACTGTTCAAATGCGTCCTGTATCGCCTTCATATCTGCCTGGCGTCTGGCGTCGCGCGTCTTCTTTTGTGCCGCCGTGTAGGATGCCGCACCTAGCGACACTAATATGCCGATTAACGCAATAACGATAAGAAGTTCAAGAAGTGTAAACCCTTTATTTGAATTGAAAATTTTTTTCATAGTATCGATTTCCAAAAATTCAGAATATATCCCTGCCCGATAAGTGCAACCAACGCACCAACGACCAAAAACGGCCCAAACGCAACGCTGCTTTTAAATGATTTTTTCCTTGCAAGAACCAGTATGACACCCACAATTGCGCCCGTCAAGAACGCCACATAGAGAGCAACAATAATGCCCGGGTAACCCAGAAGGACTCCTAGAAGGAATACAAGTTTTACATCGCCGAGTCCCATGCCGCGGCCGCGCGTGACAAGCCAAAGCGCGCCGAAAAAAAGTGAACAAAGAATACCGATGGCAATGCGAGAAACAAGGACCGGTGTTGAGAGCTGTGCAGCTAATACAACTGCCGCAATACTGCCCAAAATGACCATACTATCCGGAATAATCTGGTATTTCCAATCGGAAAAGAAAATAACGACAAGTGAACACAACACAATCAGCGTCAACACGAGAATAACCGGTGACACGGATATAAATCCCACATATGCAAATCCGATAGCGGTAATACCCTCGACCAACGAATACTGGATGCTAAGTTTTTTATGGCACCTGTTGCATCTGCCCCCCAGGAGTAAAAACGAAATAACGGGAATAAGTTCCCACCATCGAAGCGGCTTCTTACAATGATCGCATTTTGACCTGCCCCATACGACTGATTCACCACGGGGGAGCCGATCGATAAGCACATTCAAAAATGACCCGATTGCAAGACCAAAAGCCGCAAGCACCATAAGCGGAAAAGCCATATAGTAAGTATTACCAATACCCACAAATAACACAAGAAGAAAAAAATGTGTGATACACTTACGCCATGAATTTGGATTGGCTACTCGTCACGCCGGATTTTGGCAGAAGCGATGCGTGGCACTTTAGTTTCGTCACGAAATTTTTACTTGGGATCAGTCTGCATCAAAATAAACTTCCCATTTGGAACTCCACCATGGGCGCCGGTTTCCCGCTGATCGGCGAGGGGCAAATCGGCGCATTTTATCTCCCAAACATTCTTCTATTTCGTTTATTTGATCCTGTTATCGCGTACAATCTGGCTCTTATTCTTGCCATGGTGATGCTTGGGTGGGGGATGTATCTATGGCTTCGACTCATGCACTATAAACCCTTGCCTTCTTTATTTGCCGCAGCCACGCTTACGCTCTCTGGCATGGTAATTACTCAACTTCCGCATATTGCCCTTATCCAGGGATTTAGCTTGTTCCCATGGATTGCGGCGGTAACCGTATTGCTTTCTCAAAAAAAAACCACCGTAATCCTTAGCTTATGGGCAATACTTGTCTCTCAACAACTATTAGCGGGCTTCCCGCAGGCATCGTTTATCACCGTCCTTTTTGTATCATGCTACTATCTTTGGCTTATAAAAGATCACCAAACAAAACTATCGGATATTGTCTGGTATGCAGTCGCCGCACTCCTTAGCCTAGGACTTTCGGCAATCCAACTATTTCCTTCATGGGAATTTCTTTCCCAATCGAGTGTTGCCGGCGGCTTAGATCCGCAAACGGCAAGCTACTTTTCCTACCCGCTCAAGCATATTCTGACTCTCATTGCTCCGTTTGCTCTGGGCAATCCAAAGGTGGGATCCTATCCGGCATTCACGGATTTTGACGGAAGTATTTTTTGGGAAAACGTCGGCGGTATCGGCCTATTACCAATTGTCTTATTCATAGCACTAATTATTTTATCCCTTGGTAGACCTCCAAAACAGGGTTCAACTCTGTTTTTTATTGCTACAACGCTATTCTCGCTTCTCCTCATGCTCGGCAAATACTCGCCACTCTACCTTATCTACTCATTTTTTCCCTTTAACCTCTTTCGTGTGCCATCTCGATTTATCTGGATATTTATCCCAAGTATTCTCCTACTTGCAACCGAGGCATGGACGAAGCTCTGGCAAATATCAAAATATAAAACCTTCATCCGCACTTCGCTCATTGCGGCTGCGGTCACCAATACAGTCTTCCTGCTTTATTCCTGGTATCCTTACCATGCTATCGAACCTGCATCGGAGTGGCTTACTCCACCGCCTTCCGTACGTTTTGTGAAGTCAGAGCAGGGGAGAGTTATCACCATTGGCGCAGAAGCGGTACACAACCGCATTTTTCTATCCGACGGCTGGACTACACCCGGGTCGTATCAGTTTTTACGAAACGCCTTAGCACCCGATATCAACGCCCTGTGGAATGTTCCTTCTGCACAAGTATATGCGGGTAGATTTTTGCGGCGGCCGACTATATTTGACGAATTACTTGCGCAACATCTCACAGCCGATGAAAACGCTGCAACCGTCTCTGCAACGGGCAAAAAGCTACTCGACCTGTTGTCTGTCAAAACCATTCTTACTGCTCTCCCGCTGACTCATGCGGGATTTGTTGAAGCTGAATCGTGGGAAACGTCGCCGTCCCGGAGGGCCAGACGCCCGAGGCGCACGTTCGCCCAATGAACGACGTGCCCGCGTTACTATTCTTCCGCAGGAAAAGGAAACAGAACTCACTATCCGCATTGAGCAAAGCATGACAAGGACCGTCCTTGTCATTACGGACACGTACTATCCTGGGTGGGTCGCGACTATCGATGGAAACAAGGCACCCATCTTTCCCGTAAACATACGCCAGATGGGAATTCTTATTCCGGCAGGGGATCATGACGTGCAACTGAACTTTATACCAAGCAGTCTTTTGCAGGGAGCAGCCGTAAGCAGTGTCACATTTGTATTTCTTATCGGCCTAATGGTGTTTCCGTTTTTTTCTGCAGCTGTTCGTACTCATCAAGCAACTCCTTGGCGCGCGCGGCATCACCCACGCAATCACGATAGGTAACACTCTCGTAAAGAGGCAACAGGTGATCAACGATCATATTCGCCTCCCGCGCTTTGGCAAAAGCGGCAAGCGCACTATCGCAGTTTTTTGCAAACAAATGGGATAACCCCAAAAGAGTATACGCGTCAGAGATTTGGGTATCACCGCCCAGCGCAATGGCTTTTTCAAATTGTGTGCGTGCGATAGCACCTTCTCCTGCCCGTAGCAGTGTTTTTCCAAACTCAAGTCTCGCTCCTGCATACACATCCCGCACATCGGAAAGCATGAGATGATCGTAGCGGGAAAGGATGCCAGCTGTGGGATCGTGATACCTATTCCATAACTGCTCGTTTTGTCGGATAAGATCGGTAACTGCCGGAGCCTCTTTTTCGCGCATAAACTCATACACCAGACCGCGCGGCACCCACGCCCAGCCCTGTTCCACCGCAAACGGAACATTGGTCAGTATACGGGTCTGACCACGGTTTGCTTTTACCAATTCCGCAGCAAACGTATCTCCGGTTTCTTTGGGAAGGGCCAATTGGGGAAATACTCTAGCCAGCACTTTGGGATAATCAGCAGTTGCAAGCCGCGACGTGTGGATAACGGTAACGTCCGGCCGGCTGCCTACAGCATACCGCATATATTGTGCCGTAAAAAGCGGCGTATCACGCTGAAGCAGCAGTATGCCCTCAGACGGTACACTTGAGAGAATATCTATCGCCAAATTTTCGGCAGTACGATCAGAGCGTATACCCCAGAAGCGCCACAGCGTAACGCCTGCCAACGTCACAGGGTACAGCATAAGTACCACTCCCACTGCCCCCATCCAAAACATATGGTTCGGCGATTTCAACCTGCGGGCAATAATCCCAACCATCTCAATGCTTTGCCAAAAACCGATCCCAACAATAACCGACATCAATACGTAACTGGGTAATAAAAACCGTTCATACGTACCCAATGTAAATCTATTAACAAGGGGAAAACTTGCATAAAAGAAAAACAAAGGACCAAGAAAAATTAGAGCAATCATAAAAAACCAAAAAAGTTTTCGCTTTACTCTCCATAACCACCAAAATCCTAAAACGCCAAAAAATATACCAATCAATGTCAAATCAAGCAGTAGAAATGTCCCATACGCCTTCAGCTGCACGAAGCGCTGCGGCAGAAGCGTACCGTAAAAGCCGCTTGAGACAAACGTTCCGTAATCGGCTCTGCTCACCAGCCGGATGAATGAAAAAACGTCCACGGGTCGATTCCAATTAATGATTGAGGCTCCCGCACCGGCGATGGGGAGATAAAGGTACGGCAGTAATCCAATAAGGAAACAACCCAACACTTTTAAAGGTCTCACCTTGTAAAACGAAAGTTTAAGGCTAACCCTTAAAGGTGAGACCTTGTAAATAAAATACACGAGCGCGGGAACGAGAAAAAGGATCACGTGATGGTGACTTAAAGAAAGTCCAAAAAAAAAGCTTGCGACAAAGATGTATTGGCGATCTTTGGTTTGTTCCCATTGGAATAAAAGCACAATAAGGGCAATGACAAACAAATCAAACAGCGCAAATACTTCCGGGGTCACGCTGTAGAGGAAAAAAAGGTAATTTCCCACAAGCACCAATGCGGCAAACACGGCAGGAATTGTCCGCTTTGTAATATGCCGCACTAACCAATAAACCAACGCTGCCGTGGCGGCATGAGGGAGGGAGGAAAGCAGAGTCAACCGCCAGACAACCGTTGAAACCGGAAGTTTGGCAAGCAACCATCCGGCAAGTGTATACAGCGGATATCCCGGTGGGTGGGGGACACCGCCTAAATATGCAGCAGTTACCAAGTCTCCGGTGTCACCGCCAAAAATGCCCGTCACCTGAAAAAAAAGAAACAGAAGGAAACTTACGAAGCCGACAAAAACCACAACCATGAAGCCTATTGTAGCTGAAGTCTGTTATTACTGCACGCAGAAGAAGCAGTCTGTGCCGCCGACCGAAGTTTGGGACTTGCATCCGCTGGCCACTGCCGTGCCGTCGGAGCTATACACGGTATTGGGGTCAATTTGGAATGACTTGGACTCGGGCCTAAAGCAGCTTGCCATGTGCTCTGACGCCGTAGACGTCACAAATATTTTCGCCAGATTGCCGGTACCGGCCAAGTCCAAAAACCGGTTCTTCAGTTCTCCCGCGCCGATGAGGTCTGTAACGTTTGCCCCCATGGTGTCTACGCTTTTTGCGGTAAATGTGGATCCGGTGCCCCAGGGAAAGTTGCCCTTGGTTGCGTAGTAACGGAGATTCGCATTGTAAAATTCAGCAGTGGTATTGCGCTGTGAGGTATCCCGGCCTTTTTTGAGCTGCTCAAAGGGGTCAATGGTGGCCAACAGTCCGACGGCAAGTGCTCCCAAAAGTGCGATAACGATAAGAAGTTCAATAAGCGTAAACCCGCGTAAATTTTGCGTACTAAAATTTGTTCGGGTAAAACCGGCGCGGAACTGTTTCATATTTTTTCCCTCTTATTCAGGTGTAACACAGGACAAAAACCCTTGTCAATACCCCTACTTAAACTGGCTCGTCAGATTATAGATCGGCGTAATGACGGATATCACAATAAATCCTACTCCCACGCCCAATACTACCATGATGATGGGCTCAATTGCCGTGGTCAGGCCTTTTACCAAGTGTTCGGATTCCGTTTCAAAGTATGTAGACAATTTAGAAAGAGTGTCATCCATTTTGCCTGTTTCTTCTCCCACTTTCATCATTTGAGACACAATGGGTGGAAAAATCGCATATTGAGCAAACGAGTCGCCAAGCGGAAAACCCTTTTCAACTTTTTTGGAAATATCGGCAATCGCATCACGAAACAGCACATTACCCAAGGAAGCACGAAGGATGTTGAGTCCCTCCAAAATATGAATACCCGCAGAAATAAGCATAGCCAGCGTCCGCGTAAATTCCACCAAAATCACTTTCTTTTGAAGTTCTCCAAACAGAGGAACGCGAAGGATAAGTGTGTCAATAATGCGTTCACCCACCGGAGTTTTGCGCCACTTACTAAATCCGATAAATCCGCCGACGGACGCTGCAATAATAAGCCACCAAAACCGCACAAAAAATCCGGAAAGACTGATAAGAATCTGTGTTGAAACCGGAAGGGAAATACCAAAATCTTTATACAACTCCGTAAGCTTGGGCACCACGACCGTCATCATGATCATGACGACTGCACCCATACCAATCACGATTATGACCGGGTAGATCATGGCTCCTGCCACTTTACTTCTGAATTCGCGCTGGGCCTCCAGCGTTTCGGCAAGTCTCGTGAGCACTTTATCCAGCGTTCCTGAAGATTCTCCAGCCCGAACCAACGCAATATAAATAGAAGAAAATTGGTCCGGATACTTGGCAAGCGAATCACCCAGGTTTCCGCCGCCGACGATTTGATGTTCAATATCCAAAAGCACGCGCGAAAACGCCGGATTGGTCGTTTGCGTGCGTAAAATGGTGAGGGATTCCGGAAGCGATAACCCGGCGACAATCATGGTAGAAAGCTGGCGGGGGAAATTTACGATGTCACCAAATTTCACCTTCTTAAACCGTGCCATGAATGTGGCAAAAGACATCCGCTCTTTCGTTTCCGTAAGGTGCACCACAAACAACTGTTTATCTCGAAGCAGCTGTGTTGCTTGCGACGAGCTTGCGGCTTCTACCAGCCCGCTCACGGTTTTACCCTGAGGATCTCTGGCTCTATAGGAAAAAAACGGCATAAGGAGTAGTTAATATTTTAACAATCTTCCCAACTCTTCCGGACGCACGGCAAACGACGTTGCAGCTTCTAGGCTGATCTTTCCTTCTTTTACCGCGCGGGCAAGCGATGTCTCGAGCGTCATCATGCCCAACTCGGCAGAAGTTTGTATCACATTGTCCAGGAGATGCGTTTTCCCCTCGCGGATTGTATTTTTGACCGCCGGCGTCCCGGTAAGCACTTCGCCGACTGCCACGCGCCCTCCGGCCACAGCGGGGATCAACCGTTGCGAAAGCACTCCTTCCAACACCGATGACAATTGAAGCCGAACCTGCGGTTGCTGACTCTCCGGAAACACATCAACGATCCGATCCACCGTCTGACTGGCAGAATTGGTATGAAGCGTCGCAAACACCAAATGTCCGGTTTCAGCCACCGTAAGCGCTGCCTGAATCGTATCAAAATCCCGCATTTCGCCCACCAGCACCACGTCCGGATCTTCACGCAAAACACTTCTAAGGGCAACCGTCCATGAATGCGTATCCTGGTGCATCTCGCGCTGTGAAACGATCGAAAGGCCCGGGGGATACACATATTCGATCGGGTCTTCGATGGTGATAATATGAGCCGGCTTTGTCTGGTTTATCGTGTGGATCATAGCCGCAAGGGTCGTGGATTTTCCATGTCCGGTGGGGCCCGTCACCAGTACCAATCCCTGGCGAAGTTTGACAAACTCATGGCAAATACTGGGCAACCCCAGTTCGTCAATCGAGCGGATTTTAGCAGGAACAAGCCGAAATACCGCGCCAATCGTGCCTTTTTGATAGTACACATTTGCGCGAAACCTGCCGGCAGGCGATGCTATCGAGTAATCTATTTCCCGATTCGTTAGAAACAAATCTTTTTGCTGGGGAGAAAATGTGGCAAATGTGAGCGCTTCGGTATCGGCGGCAGTAAGTGCTGCCAATCCGCCAATGGCACGTAACGCTCCCGAAACCCGAAGCATGGGCGCAAACCCGACAAGTAAATGTATGTCCGATGCTTCAAGTCTGGCCGCTTCTGCAAATAATTGTTGAATATCCATAGTTAATCTTGCGCGACGCGCAGCACTTCTTCCAGTGTCGTTATGCCTTCCAGCGCTTTCATGTACCCATCCTGTTTCATCGTGATCATGCCTTCTGACACTGCCTGTTTTTCAATATCGCGCATGGGAGCACGCGTTAAAATCAGTTTACTTACTCCTTCCGTCACTGGAAATACCTCAAAAACACCTACCCGCCCCAGGTATCCTGCGCCTGCGCACTCAGCACACGGCGTGGCACCCTCAGCAGTTACTTTTCCGTGGTATAACTTGACCGGCTTGTCCTTTGGGAAAAATTCTCCCAGCACCTCCTGCATATCTTTTTTCACTGATTCTTCCGGATCGTATTCTTCTTTGCAGGTAGGGCATACGCGCCGGGCAATCCGCTGCCCGACCACGGCACTAAGCGCCGATGCCACCAAAAATGCCTCGGCTCCCAGATCCAAAAGCCTAGGAACCGCGCCTGCTGCGTTATTCGTGTGGAGTGTCGAAAACACCAAGTGTCCGGTAAGAGCCGCCTGAACGGCTAAATCCGTCGTTTCGGTGTCACGGATTTCTCCCACCAATATAATGTTGGGATCCTGCCGCAAAAACGATCGAAGACCGGTGGCAAACGTCAGACCCGCCTGCGGATTGATTTGCACCTGGTTGACGCCCGCAATTTCGTACTCAACCGGATCTTCAAGCGTCATGATGTTGACGCGCGCGGTATTTAATTTTGCCAACACGGCATAGAGTGTCGTGGTTTTCCCTGATCCGGTAGGACCGGTTACGAGGATGATGCCATGAGGCCGGAGTATCGCCGTCTCCAAATGTTTGAGCGCAATGCCGCGCAGTCCAAGCTCCGGCAACGTCGGAATACCGCCGGATTTTTTTAGCAACCGCATAACGATTTTTTCCCCATGCACCGTGGGAAGCGTGGACACACGCAGATCTACCTCTGATTGTCCCATTTTAAAGTTAAACCGGCCGTCCTGTGGAACCCGCTTTTCGTCTATTTTCATATCTGCCAAAATTTTGATACGGGAAACGACTGCCTCATGCAGCCGCCTGGGGAGCGCCAACCGTTCCTGTAGTATGCCGTCCACACGGTAACGCACCCGGGTATCGCCGATTTGTGATTCAATGTGTATGTCAGACGCCCTAATCCGCATGGCCTGTTCCAAAATCGCCGAGACAATTTGGGCAATAGGGGCCTCCCGTATGACTTCGCCTAATTTTCCCGCCTCGTACGTTTTAATCTGCGACGGCGCGGTTTCTTCAAGCGCCGCAGACACATCCGCGCCCAAATTTTGGGCATACGTGTCTTCGATTGCCGTCACGATATCGTCTTTCATCGCCATAAACGGCAATACGCGCTTACCGGATTTTTTCTCCAAAAACTCTATCACCTGGAAATCCAGGGGATCTAGCATGGCAACGGAAAGTTCGCCTTTTTTCTCATCATAAGAAAAGGGCACCAATGTGTAGCGCCGTGAGACTGCTTCCGGAATGTAGTTAATCGCGTTGGCAGAAATTGCCTTACCCGCTAGCGTCATAAAGGGGATACCCATGGCAAGCGCGCGCGCCCGTGCCAAATCTTCCTCCGTCACCATGCGTTTGCGCGTAAGAATGGCTTCTATGTGTTCACCGGAAGAAAGGCTCTCCGTGTTTACCGCATCGGCTTGTTCCTGTGTCAGCCGCTTATCAGCAACAAGAGCAGTAAGAAGGTCTTGGGCAGAAGTTTGCATAATAATAGTTTTGTCATCCCGATCCCGCCCCTGGCGGGAGTGGCGATCTCTCATTCATTATCACCTATCAATCAATTATAATGCAAGAGCAATGCACGCATATCTAATTACCGGCCGCACAAAAGAGGATCGCATTAATTACATAATTAATAAACAAGCCGAGCTAAAGGCCTCCCGCTTTGATGCCATCACACTTGCGCCAACCGAAGAAACCATCGGCATTGCCAACGTACGCGATTTTCAGGGCCAACTGCTCCTTTCGCCGTACAATTCGCCCAAAAAAATAGGAATCATTAAAGATGCGCACACGATGACTGTTGAAGCACAGAACGCACTATTAAAGACGCTTGAAGAGCCCCCGCCCCGGACCGTGCTTTTTTTGGAATGTTCGACAAACGACACTCTACTGCCAACAATCGTCTCTCGTTGCCAACTCATCAATTTAGGCGTCACCACGGACAATTCCGATAAAAATACATTGTTACTATGTTTCGAAACAATAGAACAAGCATGTGCGTTACCGGTGGGCAAGCGGCTTGCTATCGTAGATGAGATTGCAAAAACGCGCGAGGACGCCAAACAATGGGTCGAACTAGCAATATTCTCTGTCCGGAACCATATGCTTCGCCGCTATGGATTCACCGAAAAAACGGGGACACTACCCTCTGATCTTCATAATTCACAATTCATGATTCATGATTCACGTCTTCTGCGCTCGCTACTTACCGCCCAAGCGCAACTTTCCGCCAACGTCACCCCAAAACTCGTATTGGATACCGTATTTCTCTCACTATCAAACACACATATCACTACACAATCCCATTCTGTGCTCTAAATTCAACCAGTGGTACAACTGGCTTACTCTTCCCAATACGTCTGCCACGACCAATGGGCACAAAGTTGCCATCAACATTTTGTTCGACACGTACGTTCAATACAGGGGCATCAGGTAAGACCAGCTCTACTTTTTGAATGTCTGGGTCTGGAATATCGAGGGATCCATCTATAAATACTTCTCCTACTAGTTGTGCCCGTAGCGGATCGAGTCCTTCTCGATCAAGAAGAAACTTAGCAACAGACTCCGCACGGTCATCATCCTTTTGATAACTTGCATATTCTGATGGACAACGAGATGGTTCTATGTTGTAATCGTAAACAATATGACCACCAGGAAGCTCTATCCTCACGTCTTCCACGGTCCGCCACCCAAGCTCTACGCCGTATTTATTCCAAAAAAGCAGGAGTGCTCTTTCAAGTATAATATGACCCGCCTCATGAACTGTGGCACCTTCGACATTAGAAGTATTCATGACTCCGCGATATTTACCTTCTTCAAATGTTGCGGGGAACAATTCAAACCGCCGCTGTGAAGGAACTTCTAGACCTCGAAAGGGTTGTCCGCTTTTGCCGTTGATCTCATCCTTTGCACGAATCTGTATTGATTCAAGATTCCAGAGACTTTTATCTTTTAACCGATGATAAAACTGTCCCAGTGCATGTCCAATCCTACCAATCTCAGTCTGCGTAAGTTGCCGCTCTTGAAAATTGAAAACTCCTACCGTCACTCCTTCTGCAAGCTCGATGTCATATCTCTCAATAAGTTGTGCTTGTTCATAGTCCTTAGAAAGAAACCAATACCGCGCTTGTGCTTGCGCTTCTACCGCATTATATACTTCTTCTTGATTTGCAGGATCATCTACGGAAACTTTAATGATCTCACCAGTTACGGCTTCGGGTGATTCCACAACGTTGTACTGAAAAGCTTGTCCATGACGAGGGGCGTGTTGTGCGCTATCTATTTGAGGAGCTTCACCTGGTTCTGGCATGTAACTATTGTACTAAAGCGAAGGATAATTACAATTAGCGGCGGGATTCTTTTTTGAGAATCTTTCCTTGCCTGTTAAGGTGATAGAGAAGCACTTCACCGGTGGCGATTTCCACCTGGGCAATTTTGTCATCCGCAACGCCTTCCAGGTGTTTCACGAGCGCGCGTATGGTGTTGCCATGAGCAACAAGCAGCACATTTTTTCCGGCAATGATGTGTTGATGAAATTCCTCATCGCCAACCTGCTTTTTGACTTCCCATTTATTTTTCCCGGTATGGATGCCATAATGCCGCTCGTTGAGCGCCTGGTGACGCGTAATCGGAAGTTGCAACCCCAAAACAGTTAGCATCTCCTCAAGCGTCTGGTGTGCGCGGGAAAGATTTGAGGTAAATGCGATATGAAAGGTTAATTCGTTGATAAGAGTTGCTGCCTGCCGAGCTTCTTGTCGTCCTTTTTCCGTAAGCGATACATCCACGAGTCCCGTCCATAACCCCTTGGCATTCCACTCGCTCTGCCCATGACGAACAAGAGCAAGAATAGCCTTACGATTTAACATGATTTTTTAATGCCTCTATCGCCGGTAATGTCCCTTTTTCCATAAACTCCAGCATTGCGCTGCCGCCGGTGGAAACGTGGGTAATATCTTTCAGAAGCGTCTCGTCGCGGATTGTCGATATGGTATCGCCGCCGCCGATGATGGTAGTGGCGGCAGATGCGGCAATCGCCCGAAACGTCGCATCAGTGCCAGCCATAAATCGTTCATCTTCATACATCCCCATCGGCCCGTTCCAAATGATTACCGATGTCAAAAATCCCCATTGCCCCGGGCACTTTATCAAACGGCAAAACAAACGGCTTGGTTGCCCTAGCCGCGTCACTTACTACCACGTCGTTGGGAAGTATCAGGCGAGACGGCGTACGCGTGGCTTTCCACAGTACTGCCCTAGCCATTTCTATCATCTCATGATCCACGCGCGACACACCCACGCTTATTCCCCACGTGGCAAAAAATGTATTCGCCACTGCTCCACCCAAATACACGGTATCGGCAATATCCAAAAGTTTTTCAATCACCCGAATTTTTTCCGGCGTTTTTCCACCGCCGATGACGACCAACAGCGGCCGTTTTGGACTGGTCATCGCACTCCCAAGCATGGTTACTTCCTTGGAAAACAAAAACCCTGCATACGACGGCAAAAATCGCGTCACGCCGACGGTGGAGGCATGCGTGCGGTGCGCGGTACCAAATGCATCGTTTACAAAAACATCGGCAAGTGTTGCCAATTGTCTGCTAAACCACACGTCGTTTCCTTCCTCGCCGGGATAAAACCGCACGTTTTCACATAGTACCAGTGTGCCCGCCGGCAATGTTCGTATCCGCATGGCTGCATCTTTTTTCCAGTACTGATCCATAAACACCACGGGGTGCTTTAGCAGTTCTTCCAGACGTTTGGCGACACACGCAAGGCTGAATTTTTTGTCATGCTCATTTTTGGGCCTGCCCAAATGAGAAACCAGGATGGGCGTTGCCTTTTTTTTCAAAAGGTAGGAGATGGTGGGAATTGCCTCGCGGATGCGGTCATCATTGGCAATCGTTTGATCCTCTTTGAGGGATACATTAAAATCTACCCGCACGAGTACCCGCTTACCGGCAACAGGGGCATCCGCAAGAGTAGGGATTTTGATCATGGGTTGTGTGGGTAAACAAACGCCGCAAGATCCACTAAACGATTGGCATAGCCCCACTCGTTGTCATACCACGCCGTGACGTGGAGAAGCGTACCGCCGACGACTTCCGTAAGGTACGGGTCCACACAGAGGAATACGGCGAACCGATATAGTCGCTTGATACCAGCTCTTCTTGTGCCACATCAAGAATACCTTTTAGATTTTTCTTCGCCGCTTCCTTAAACGCGCCATTGACCATCTCCACCGTCGCGCCTTTCTTTACTTCAACCACTAAATCAACAAGCGACACCGTGGGTGTGGGCACCCGTACCGCGCGGCAGGGGAGCTTATCTTTAAGATGTGGGAAAAGTTTCGCAACGTCCCGGGCCGAGCCGGAAGTCGTAGGAATAAGGTTCACCAGTGCGCCCCGTCGAAGCCGCACGTCTTTAGAGTGCGAATTATCCAGCAAATTTTGCGAGTCCGTGACGCTATGAATCGTCGTCATGTTGCCGCGAACGACACCAAAAGCATCGTCAAGAACTTTCAGCACTGTCGTGACACAATTGGTCGTGCAGGAAGAATTGGAAACAACCGCTTCCCCCGTATACTTACTATGATTTACCCCAACAACGTAGGTTGGAGTTGCATCTTTGGCCGGTGCGGAAATAACGACTTTTTTAACACGTTCGCGAAGATGCGCTTTGGCGCCCTCTTCAGTGCGGAACTTTCCCGTGCACTCAAGGACGATATCAACATCCGCTTCACCCCATGGGATACCTGAGGGCTCTTTGGCCTGAAAACAACGGACATGTTCTTTTCCAACTATAATGCCCCGATCGTCTGCTGTTACCGCCCTATCAAAGCGCCCATACACAGAATCGTGGGTAAGAAGGTAAACGTGCGAGGACGCATCAGAGTTGCTGTTGATGGCAGCAAGCGCTACGTTGGAGCGCGAAAGGATAATACGAGCCGCAAGTCTGCCAATTCTGCCAAATCCATTAATCCCGATGCGACGTTGCATAACAAAAAGAAAAAGGCGCCATTGCCCTCCCTAATGGTAAATATGTTAGCCCCCGAAGTCAAATCCCGCTTGACACCAAACTGACAAAGACCTAAGGAAAAAGCGCTAGACAAGCTCCATGCAATCTTCTATAATGATTTATAGAGCTCGAAAGGCTCGATTTTTTCTTCAACGCAATGGCAAAAACTTCAGATAAATATACCGGTGAACAGATCGTCGTACTGGAAGGCCTGGAGCCCGTCCGCAAGCGCCCGGCCATGTATATTGGCACCACGTCATTGGCAGGAGTGCATCATTGCCTTAACGAAATCATTGACAATTCAATTGACGAAGCGCTCGCCGGATTTGCCAAAAATTGCTGGATCACGATCCACAAAGATGACAGCGTCACGGTGGTTGACGACGGAAGGGGTATACCGGTAGACAAAGTTCCCAAATATAACACCTCTGCGCTTGAAATCGTCATGACCAAACTTCACGCCGGCGGCAAATTTGAAGGAAAAGCATACAAAGTATCCGGCGGGCTTCATGGTGTTGGCGCCTCGGTGGTCAACGCACTTTCTTCATCCATGAGTGTCGAAGTACACCGCGACGGTAAATCCTGGACCCAGCAGTACAAGCGGGGAGTGCCTACCGGCCCGGTGAAGCCAACTGGAAAAGCAGCGGACACGGGTACGACCGTCACATTTCTGCCTGACGCGGAAATTTTCAAAGAAGGCATTGCACTTAACTTTGAAACCGTCAAAAAACAGGTACGCGACCGTGCATACCTTATCGCCCGGCTTGCGTTCCACCTGGTCGACGAGCGAACCGGGGAAACATCCAATTATTATTTCGAGGGTGGTATTACGTCCCTCGTTGCCGCCTTAAACCGGAACAAACCCGTTCTCCACCCGCCGATATTCCTGTCTAAAACCGCGGACGACATGACTGTGGAAGTGTCTGTCCAGTATAATGACGGATTTTCCGAAACGGTTGAATCGTACGTGAACGTCATCCATACGGTCGAGGGAGGCACACATCTGACCGGATTTCGCATGGCGCTCACGCGGGCCATAAATGACTACGCTAAAAAAGTGGGCGCGGCCAAAAACGGCGAGGACAATATCCAGGGAGAAGACACCCGCGAAGGGTTAACCGCGATTGTGTATATAAAAATGCCGTCCCAATACCTGCAATTTGAAGGCCAGACCAAAGGAAAACTGGGCAATGCCGAAGTACAACCGTTTGTAGCCACAGCGGTCAAAGAAGCGCTCGACACCTATTTTGAAGAAAACCCCGCAGATGCCAGAAAAATTTTGGAAAAAGTGTTTTTGGCCGCCAAAGCCCGGCTTGCCGCCAAGGCTGCCAAAGACGCAATCATCCGGAAAGGCGCACTTGAAGGCGCAAGCCTCCCGGGCAAACTTGCCGACTGCCAGGAAAAAAACCCAGCCATTTCAGAGCTATTTATCGTAGAAGGAGATTCTGCCGGCGGCAGCGCCAAGCAAGGACGGGACCGCAAATTTCAGGCAATTCTTCCATTAAAAGGCAAAATACTCAATACAGAAAGAGCCCGTCTGGACAAAATTGTAGAATTTGAAGAACTCAAAGCGCTCATCATTGCCCTTGGCATGGGTATATCCGAAAGCCTTAACCCCGACAAACTCCGCTATCACCGCATTATCATCATGACGGATGCCGACGTAGACGGCGAACATATATTGACACTTCTTCTTACCTTTTTCTTCCGGCACTTGCCCTATGTGGTCGAAAAAGGACATCTTTACATCGCCCAACCCCCGCTTTTTAAAATCACAATCGGTAAGCTGTCCTTCTACGCATATTCCGACCAAGAGCGGGACAATATCGTTAAAGAACATGCAAAAGAGCTCAAGGGATTACCCAACATCCAGCGCTATAAGGGCTTAGGAGAAATGAACCCTGAACAACTCTGGGAAACGACGATGAACCCAAGCAACCGCGTGATGCGGCAAGTGATGATTGTTGATGCAGCAGCTGCCGATGGTGTATTTAGCATGCTTATGGGCGACGAAGTGCCGCCGCGTAAGCGGTTTATCCAAACGCATGCGAAGAGCGCCACATTAGATATATAATAGTTTGGCGCTCGGAGTCCGCCTTAACATCGCTCCGCGAGCCGTCTACGAATAGTAGCTGGTAGGCGAGCGGCAAGATGAGGCGGACCAAAAGTGCTACATTAGATATATAATAGTAGGTAAAGGAGGACAATATGAAATTAACATCTGGCAAAAACCCGCCAAACGAGATCAATGTATTCATCGAGATCCCGCAGGGCGGCAACATAAAGTACGAATTAGATAAAGAATCCGGGGTCGTATTTGTGGACCGATTTTTACATACCGCATTCACGTACCCGTTTAACTACGGCTTTGTGCCGGGGACCATGGCAGAAGACGGGGATCCGGTAGATGTACTGGTCATCTCCAGTGCATCCGTTTTTCCGGGCACCGTCATTCCTGCCATGCCCATCGGCATGCTGGAGATGGAAGACGAGGCAGGAATAGATACCAAGGTAATCGCGGTACCCTCGGCAAAAGTAGATCCGTTTTATGGTGCATGGACTGATATTGCCGATATTCCCGGTGCGCTAAAAGCCAAAATCAAACACTTTTTTGAACACTACAAAGAGCTCGAACCGGAAAAGTGGGTGAAGGTGAAAGAGTGGAAAGGCAAGACCGAAGCATTGAATGAGATAAAAAAGGGACTAAAATAAGCGCTCCCGGCGAGCGAACAAAATTTAATCCGGCTTCACTTTCTCTCTGCAGTAATACATATGGAGAGAAAGCACGAAACTGAAGTCCGGATCTAAATTTTCGTTTGCGACGCAAAGGGAGCGCGCCAAAGTTATGAACATAGGCAAAGTTCAACCATCGGAAATAGTTGCCGAAATGCAAAAGTCGTACCTCGACTACGCCATGAGCGTTATCGTGGCGCGCGCGCTTCCTGATGTACGTGACGGCTTAAAACCCGTCCATCGCCGGATTCTGTTTGCCATGCATCAGATTGGCCTGCATCATACATCCAAATACAAAAAAAGCGCATCGGTCGTCGGAGAAGTGCTTGGAAAATACCATCCGCACGGTGATGCGCCGGTCTATGAGGCAATGGTCCGTCTGGCACAGACCTTTTCCATGCGGTACTGTCTAGTAGACGGACAGGGAAACTACGGTTCCATAGACGGTGACCCGCCGGCCGCCATGCGGTATACCGAGTGCCGGCTGGCCGCCATTTCCGATGAGATGCTTTTGGATATTGAAAAAGAAACCGTTGAATTTACACCCAACTTTGACGGAACCATTGACGAACCTAACTACCTGCCTGCAAAACTCCCGAATTTGCTTCTTATGGGAAGCGAAGGCATAGCGGTCGGTATGGCCACAAAAATTCCACCGCATAACATAAAAGAAGTCATTGATGCAATTATTTTTTTAATCGATAAAAGCAGAATTGAAAAGCCCGCTCCAACAAAAGACAAAACAATCACCCTTGAACGCGGGGTGAAAAGTCTCTTTCATTTTGACGTCACGGTAGATGAACTCATGGAGTACATAACAGGCCCTGATTTCCCAACCGGAGGAGCTATTTATGACATCAATGAAATCAAGTCTGCCTACGCGACGGGTCGCGGAAAAATCGTCATGCGGGGAAAAGCGGAAATCGAAGACATAGGCCAGGGAAAATCCGCCATTATCATCACCGAATTACCCTATCAGGTGAACAAAGCCCAGCTGGTCATGAAAATCGCTGATCTGGTCAAAGAAAAAAAGATCGAGGGAATTTCCGATCTTCGCGATGAATCAGACAGACGCGGCATCCGCGTGTGGGTAGAACTAAAACGCGATGCCAGGCCCAAACAGGTACTCAACAACCTTTTTAAACATACGGCATTGCAGACCACCTTTCCCGTTAACATGGTCGCACTTGTCGACAATACGCCACAAACCTGCGGGCTCAAGCTTATTCTTGAAGAATACGTCAAACACCGCCATGATGTCATCCGGCGCCGCAGCGAATTTGAACTGCGGCAGGCCAAAGCCAGGGAACACATACTCGAAGGGCTAAAAATTGCCGTTGACCACATCGACGAGGTCATCAGCATCATCAAAAAGAGTAAAGACGCAGATGAAGCGAAAGCCAAACTCATGAGCCGCTTCGGTCTGTCCGACATCCAGACAACGGCAATATTGGACATGCAACTTAGGCGGCTTGCCGCCTTGGAACGGCAAAAAATCGAAGATGAATTGGCCATGATCCAGGAAACCATTGCATATCTACAAGACCTCTTGGCACACCCCGAAAAAATCCTGAAAGTAGTCAAACAGGAGCTTACCAAACTCAAAGAAAAATACGGGGATGAACGCCGGACAAGAGTATTTAAAAGTAAAGTCGGGGAATTTTCCGAAGAGCAGCTCATCGCCAATGAAGACGTCATCATCACGATGAGCACATGATAATATGCTTTTCTTCACCGACGCTGGCCGCGTATACCAGGTGCGGGTCTGGGATATACCGGAAACCACGCGTCAGGCAAAAGGGCAGGCGGTCGTCAATCTTATCAATATCGAATCAGGAGAAAAAGTCACAAGCGTCCTCACCTATAGTCTCAAGAAAGATGAACAAAAAGAATCCGGCGTTAAATTTATTCTCATGGCCACCAAAAACGGAACCATTAAAAAATCCAAACTTACTGATTATGAAAATATCAGAAGAAGCGGCTTAGTGGCGATAAAGCTGGAGAAAGGCGATGAGCTTATCTGGGCCAAATTAACCAGCGGCGAAGATGACATACTTTTGGTATCCCATGATGGTAAATCTATCCGTTTTAAGGAGAGTGAAGTCCGCCCGACCGGTCGAGACACCATGGGCGTCCGCGGAATTCTGTTTAAGGGTGCTGACTCCGTCGTTTCCGTAGATGTTATAAATGAAGAAACCAAAAAAGCAGATTTTTTGACTGTCATGGAGAAGGGGATCGGTAAAAAAACCGCGATAAAGGACTTCCCCCGCCAAAAACGCGGCGGCCAGGGAGTAAAAGTCGCGGAGATTAAGGAAAAAACCGGTAAACCACCAGCGGCGTTATCCTCATGCGATTTACGGATAAAGGCGACACCGTCGCCGCCGCCACGTGTCTTACGAAATAATCATGCGCATAGACGGCAACGCGATAGCACAACAAATTCTTGCAGACCTCTCCCATTCGGTCAGCCGGTTAAAAAAAAGCGGGATTACGCCAACACTTGCCGTTATCCAAGTGGGAGATGATCCCAATTCAACTGCCTATATACATCAAAAGAAAAAAGCAGCGGAGCGCATAGGAGCGATACTAAAACATGAAAAGCTTCCCGCAGACACGTCATATCAATATGTTAACACGTTAATACAGACCTATAATGCCGATCCTGCTATCCACGGCCTCATCGTCCAGCGCCCGCTGCCGAAGAAATTAAGCAACATCAGCCAAATTCTCAATCACGTCGCATCCCAAAAAGATGTCGATGGGTTTGTGCCAAATTCGCCGTTTGAACCGCCGGTTGCTCTCGCGGTCTTAAAAATACTTGAAGAAATCCACGCCCTGACAGGGTCCGACCCTGTCAATCAAGGCTTCGATGAATGGATCAGATCTAAGGCAATCGTCGTGGTCGGCCGAGGAGAGACCGCCGGCAAACCGATCGCCCAATCCCTCGCCAAGAGGGAATACACGCCGTCAATTGTGCATTCCCAAACACCCAACCCCCAAACCATCATAAAGCAGGCGGATATCCTCATAAGCTGTGTCGGCGGCGATAGCGTCATTACAAAAAACATGCTCAAACCCGGCACGATTCTCATTGGCGTCGGCATCCATCGCACACCCCAGGGCCAACTCGCCGGAGACTACCACGAACAGGAGATAAAAGATGTTGCCTCGTTTTATACGCCTACTCCCGGGGGCGTAGGCCCGGTAAACGTATCTTGCCTCATGCAAAACCTTGTCAAAAGCTGTATATTATAAGAAGGAGGGGAATCATGACACGTTTAGCGTCACCGGCGAGGGAAAAGCCATCCTCTCACCCGATATTGCCGTCATAAGCGCCGGAGTCACGTCACAGGCCGCTACCGCCAAAGCGGCACAAAATCAGCTCAATAGCGCCATTAACGCCGTATCCGACGCCGTAAAGAAAGCAGGTGTGGATGCCAAAGATCTACAGACTACGGGGTATACGATCTATCCGACCTATGATTATACCGAGGGCCGTCAGCGCATTACCGGCTATCAGGCAAATGCAAATCTCACCATAAAGGTCCGGGATATAGAAAAAGCAAATGGTGTAGTAGATGCCGCAACGGATGCGGGCGCCAATCAAGTCGGCGGCATTAGCTTTGACGTGGATGACAAAACCAAAGCCCAAAACGAAGCACGCGAACAAGCAGTTGCCGAGGCCAAAAAAAAGGCCGAGGCTGCGGCCAAAATCGCTGGGTTTTCGCTTGGCCGCATTATCAACTACAATGAGGACTTTGGCGGATATCCACGCCCTATCCCTCTTATGGCGAAAGCTGAAATGGCCGACGGAGGAGGAGTGCCTACCAATCTTGAACCAGGCACCTCAGAAATCGTCGTGAATGTCACACTATGGTATGAGATCAAGTAGTATGTTACTATAGGTCTTGATAGCCCCACGCACGAAGCGTACAATCCACATACGCATATAGCCCACTATTACGCGATATTCTTATGGGAAGAAGCCATGTTTCACCGATTCAGCAACCGGACAACACAACCTGCGGACCGGCCGCATTAAAACTTGCACTGGAAATTTTTGGCAAGCGCAGTTCACTTACGACACTTATCAAGCTTTGTAAAACGACGCGAAACGGTACCGCCACCAAAAACATGATTGCCGCCGCTAACAAACTGGGATTATCTGTACTGGCTGTCGAATACGCGACCCTGCATCATCTGCAAAGCAGTCTGCGGTATGCACCCAGCCAGCCGCGGGCAGCGCTTGTTTCCTACCTGTATGACACAGATAAAAAGGACCGCCCACATCCGGAATCGGGCCATTGGGCGGTTGTTTCTTCGTATTCCGCGCGAAAAAGCCGCATCATACTTCTGGATAGCTCCACCGCCAAAAAAAAATCCTACCAATGGGAAGCATTCCGCAAGCGATGGATGGACTATGATCTGAAGCGCCAACGCGTGGGTAAACGCGGCAACAAGTTTAAACTTGTTCGCCACTGGCAGCAGCAGCTCCTGGTGGTCATTGCCAGAGACGCGGCAGATTTACCCAAATTTAATATTTCAACCGCGAAGCTTTTTCCGGCGAAGTGAAGACAAAACAATTTCCCACAAAAAATCAGCGAAACTCATGCCCGCCGCATGAAACGACACACTCATGCCATATCCGGTGCTGTCATCCACGCCCGGATTGCCATTGGCCTCCAAAATAAATACTTCTTGTCCGCGGCACCGGATATCCAGGCGGGAGTAATCGCGATAATTAAGAGTCCGGAATGCCCGGATGCTAATATCTTCAAGTCTACGTCGAAGTCCGGCGCTAAGCGCTGCAAGCACCACCCGAGACGTCGTCCAGTCCGGATCTGTCTGTACCCATCTGCTGCCATACGTTAAAAATGCCCTCTGCCCGGACGAGGTAAAGAGAATTTCTGCAGGAGGCAATACGACTAAACCACTTGCCCCTTCAAGCACCGTCACCTGAAACTCACGGCCGACAATAAACTCCTCCGCAAATACCGGCTGGCGAAACTGTTTGATTTGTTTTTTTACCACAGAAAGAAGCTTCGAAGGGTCAGAAACTACCGCCTCATGGGTTAAGCCCACGCTGCAATGTTCCACCGTGGGCTTTACGATCACCGGATAGGGGAGAGTGGGATCAACCGTCTCGCGTCCCGTTTCAAATATCTGCCACGTGGGCGTCGGCAATCCGGCGCCAACCAGCGCTTGTTTCATATGCACTTTATCGCCAATTCCCTCCAGCGCCTGTTTTGATATACCGGTAAAAGGGGTCCCCAGTCGCTCTAACTGTCCAAATGCACGTAGCGCCAACGGCATATCCAGCCCGTCCCATTCAATTAAATTAAATATACAATCCGCCTGAATATTTCCGATATCAGAAATGGAATCCTCCGAAATGGGAACGAGTGAAACAGCCGCCCCGCGGGCTGTAAGGGCTGCCGCTACCGTTTCCGCCGAAATTCGGGTGTCTTCATCCGTTGCGGCATAGACGCTTTGTTTCGATCGCCGTGTCGGAAGACTATAGACAACGGTAATATGCATTGTAGCTTTAAAGACTGTCTTTGTATAAAGACAGTCTTTCTTATTGATGATTCGTCAACTTATACCCGCGGGTTTTTACCGTCATAACTTCGTAGATGTTGCCCTGATGTTTGAGTTTACTGCGAACTCTTGCTACCAACCGGTCGATCGCCCAGTCCGAGACTCCCAAATCTTTTGACTCCGGCCACACCGCTTCGATGATGGCCTCGCGCTCACAAAGATTTCCCTCATGGCTTTTGAGAAACCCAAATAGCAGGTGCTCTTTTTTGGTGAATTCGCCGTTCCCGGCATGGATCGCCGTGAGTGTCTCAAGATATGCCGCAAACAACGGACTAAAGATGCGCCCATGTGCCCCCACCACGCCGGTATTCCAAAGATATGCCGCCTGGCGCCGCGCTTCGTCATCAATAGTTGTCCTTCGGTGCACCGCCAAAAGCACATCTTTTTCTCCCTTGGTGAAGCTGTCAAACAATTCTTCAGAAAGAAGATGTATTTGCTCATCGCGGGCAAGCATCGCAATTGAACCCGCCTCATCCGCCGGCAGCGATGTTTCATCCATCATGCGAAGCAGTGCCAGATGTAAATATTGCACATGCCCGCCGGAAAGGGTGACAAGCGTATCGGCAATCTTTTCGGAAATGGATGCGTGATACCGGTTCATGAGGGTACCCAAAATTATTCTGCTGTCTGTCTCTTTAGCCGGCGCCAAATACATATCATGGGCAAATACGGATAACGATGATTTGGTCAGTACTGTTGGGGACAGCTCATACAGCGGCCGGAAACTGGTAAATACATACGACAACTTCTGCTTGGCTACTTCTTTTAACCCCTGCAGATTATTAAACAGTTCCGGCGTGATAATATCGCCGATCCGGTCAAACCGCATAAGGAAGATAGTGGGGTAGATATTGTTTTGGTGAATTTCGCCAATCAGCTTGCGCACCGACTCAACTGTAAAAAATAGGTCTTTGAGCTGTATGCTTTTGACAAATATTCGCCTGCTCTCGCGCTTGACTGCCTCCGGCATGCCGGATTTTTGTATGCTATCGACAATCCGCGTCAATACCAGCGTCCAAAACGGGTACACGTCGCGCTCCACCAGATCGTTCAGGTCAACAATAATGAATAGTTGCGTACTATCATTTTTGATATAGGTGGATCCAATTGCCGGATGATTCAGGAAAAACCGCAAAAAATTGCTGATGCCTACGCGCTTCATACCCATGAGCACAACGGAATCGTGATGGTCCAGTTCCGCACCTAACCGTTGGGCATCCGCCTCCCGAAACTCCACCGGGTACGTCGCCTCTATGGCATGTTTCATGTAGTGCGATTGTAACGGGAATTGAAAAATTTCACAAGGCAATTCTATATGTCAGGAAAATGTCAGGAGAAAATGCGCCTTGAGTCAAGCGGATACGCCGTTGAACCTTAAAATAGAACAGTCGATTGCTACTGTTTATTCTGATATATTAGAATATGGGTATGGCCGAACACAAAGGAAATCAGCCGCCAACTCCACCCGGGGGGGATTCTGGAGCGGAGCGGGACCAGATTTGGTACGGCGCATCAAATCAGCCTGATCAGGAAAGTGCTGCAACCCCTGGTGCTCTTTCAGCCGAATCTAAACTTCCTTTTGAAGTTCAAAACGCCATAACTGAATCCACTTCAGATCTCAACAAGCGCCCTATTGTTACAGAAATTCGATCAATCCAAGAAGATCCACAGGGTCCACAAGGTTTTCTGCATAAAGGAGATGTACAATCTGTTGGAAACGCACGGCCGGAACGAAATGCGCAAAGTAACCCCGCTTATGAAAAGTTGATGCGTCGATATCTTAGAATGGGTATTTATAACCAAATAACTGATGAGGAAGGACATGTCACTGGGCATCTTGATTTGGCAGCGGAACCGGAATTACGCAAGACACTTCGTGACGCAATTGCCGAATTAGCACAAAAAGGGCTCATACGCGTTATTATCCCTTTTGTCACTGAGCCACAAGCTGGATTGGCAGTGGAATACAATGCACAATTGGTTGGCACGGAAAATATTGTCGCTATCGAATCAGGAACCATACACCCCGACAAACAAGAAAAACGCCGAAGAGCCATTGCCCATGTGCAGGACAAAGGTGTCGAGGTTTACAATCAACGAGATGTTGTCGATCGCATCCCATGGAGAAAACTTCGGGAAATTGGGGCACTCCGATCTCCGGAACCACACGAAGGAGAAACCTCCGAACAATTTCACATTCGGTATGAACAGGAAATGGATCTTCCGCCCGAAGCTTCCAAAGGACTAACGCTCTTTGCAGGAGTTGCAACCCTCTATGCAAAAGATAGGAACGCCAGAATTATTCGCGATCAGGGCGGAACAGCTGGATCTGATTTTAATCCGCACGATATACTTGAAGACGATACAATCATCATGCTCCATGATAGCGATATTGGTAATCCGTGGGACTATGATGCCACAACGCACGCGGTAGGGTTCCCCGTTGCCTTTCCTCCGTCGCAGGGACAATTCCGAAGCGCCCAGATGGCATTTTTAGGACGCGGAAGAAACAACGAACCAATAGCCGGAGAGGTAAATGTGCTTGCAAACCTCGGCTATACGCCGATAGAAAGAAAGTTGGGGCGCGCGCTGCAGCCCATCATCTGGCATTTAACCGGAGAACGGTGGTTTCGCTGGGGCGACCTTAAAAAGAAACCGTTTGCCACCGGGATGGGAGAAGAAACGGTGGATAACTTTTTTATGGCCGGGCAAACCATTACAGAGGGCAGTGAACTGCGCGCACAGATAACCGCTGTGGAGCCAAAACGGGAATATGATCCTGTCACGAACGAGCCGGAAGAAAGTCTCCCGGACCGAGAATTTGATATGGTGTATATGCTCCAAATATACTATCAGGCAATCGCCCGCGCGTGTGCGGAAAATGATGCCTATCTACACCAGTGGACCATAGAAGATTATGCACGGTTTAACAGAACGTTCGGGGGTCGATTCGTATTTAATACCGTCAACGGACCACTCTCTGACCACTCAGATCCCAGACAAATGGTTTCTGCTAAAGCTGCAAAAGTCAAACGGCTTGATCAAATTATTCCACCCCTAGCATTACTCGATGCTCTCGATCTCCTCCCCATTAATGAATTAGTAAGTATACAACCTCACGAATCAAAACCAAAATAAATGGATTACCAATCACTAATTCAGGAAATAAAAAAAGTATTGGCACCTTACAAAGCCAGCGTTAAACGCCCGGCCAAGGGCGCGCTTATTTATGACTATCTGGTCCCGGGCAGCATTTACCAGGAACAATGGGATTGGGATGCATTTTTCATGGGAGTGGCACTCGCCGCGGAAATTCCTTCAGAAGCCATATACCTGCGCAACATCATGCTTAATTTTATGCATAGCGCGCGGGAAGATGGCTACGTGCCCGGCTGTGTAACTCCAAAAGGACCGGATATCCGACTCAATCAGGTTAAACCGTTTGTTGCACAAGGGGTCTACCTTTCTAGTCGCTTTCTGGGGGATTATGACTGGATTTCGCCATACTACCATACGCTTAAAAAAGTTGTTTTATATCGCGAAAACAACTTGTGGAATAAAAAATATGATTTGGGCGTCTGGTTTAATTCCATGGAATCCGGCGTGGATAATAATGTCTCGGCCCTGGAGTTTCTCGATAAAACCGTCGTCGCAACAGACATCAATACGCACGTTTCCCGCGAATATAAATCCATGTCCTTTATTGCTTCTGAACTTGGTCGAAATACCGATGCCAAATTTTTCCGTGAGCGGGCAGAGCATGTGCGCATCAACATCAACAAATATTTGTGGGATGACAAAGACCAATCGTACTATAACCTTGACAGTACGATAGGCAATCTCATCCGGCGCATGACGTTTTCCAACTTTGTGCCACTCTACGCAAGCATCGCGTCGGAAAAAAACGGACAGTCCATGATCCAGCGATACCTTCTCAATCCTAAAAAGATGTGGTCTCCCTACGGCGGCCGCACACTTGCAAAAGACGATCCTTCGTATAATAACGTCAACATGATTAAGCCCCACAGCAACTGGCAGGGGCCTGTGTGGCCTATCGCCAATTACTTTTATCTTCATGCGCTTATGCGCTATGGTTTCCAAAAAGAAGCCGTCGTATTGGCCGAACGCATTACCAAACTCGTCCTTACCGATATCAAACAAACCGGCGGCATGCATGAAAACTATGACGCAGAAACCGGAAAACCTTTGGCTGCGCCAAACTTCGTAAGCTGGAACTTACTTGTTGGCAATATGCTCGATGAGGCGGTAACGGGGAAAAATCCGCTCTACCTTCATCATGAATACAAAAAAACATCGGAGCTTTTTTCGCGGTTGAACCGGACAACGCTCATTCACACAAGCGACGCCTTCCGCGACGAATTGGTCAAAACCAGCCAAGGAGGCAAAACATCTCTTCCATGCGTCGTTCACCCCATGTCCCCAGCAGGGCTGCGTGATGGCTCCGGTGTCTCATTCGTCATCGGCGGAACCATGGGAAAATCCGCCACATGGCGTACCACAGATTCCCGCGTTCAAATTGAAAAAACCGCGATTTTTGCGCTCCCGGCAGTATCAAAAAAAGATGAATTTTTCCGCCTCCTAACCCAGGAAATTAAAGAAAAACAGCCAATCCTTCAAGCTGGTATCAGCATGGCATATCCGCTGACGCCGGAACTTGTTGGAGAACAACTTGACGGCCGAGTCATTGCCTTCACCAAAGAAAATAATATTGAGGGACTTCAGGGGAAACTCGTCGGCCAAGAATTAGAAGTATATCTAAAAAAACACAAAGACATCACAACCAATGTTTCCGTCGCCAACGACACGATTTGTCTTCTTCTCTCTGGACTTGGTCGCGGAGGCAGCCGCGATTTCCCACAAATTGCGGGCGTGGTGGGTACAGGGCTGAACTTTGCATTTTTTGATGATGCGACCAACTGGAAAAATAGATTATCGCTCAATGCACACACGCTGGTTGCCATCAATATAGAGTCCGCCAATTTTGATGGCTTTGAGATGAGTCCGGCGGGTAAGGCGATCGACGAATCAAGTGAAAATCCCGGGAAAGCGAAACTGGAAAAAGAAGTGGCGGGCGCCTATCTTTACCGGCTCTATAACTGGACTATGAAGCAAGCATACGGACATAAAGCGCACCTTATTACCGATACCCTTACACTATCGCGCATTGCGCGCCAGAAGCGTCACGAAGGACAGGTGCTTGCGAACCAGATATTGGAGCGCTCTGCACAACTTGTGGCCATTGAGCTTACGGGCATACTCAAATATTTACACAAAACCCAAGGCCGCATCGAGGTGATCATGACCGGAAGTCTGTTTTGGCAAGGGGAGGGATATAAGGAAAAAGTTATCAAATGGTTGGACATCATGCTCCCGTACGTAACCATTGATTTTGTCAACGTCGCCGAAAACGATATCGTGGGCGCTGCCGCGCTTGCTAATCTATGAACTCGATTGTTTTTCCATCCGATTTCCGCTTTGGTGTAGCGGATGCCGATCTCCAGGTGATCGGCGAAGACAACACCATCCGCGAAGAGGGGTCGGAAAAAACCATGTGGTATAACTTTGCCCAACATTCAGGAAAAGTCCATGACCATGCCACTCCCGGAATAGGCATTGACCGCTATCACCGATGGAGACAGGATATCGAGATTATGAAGGCAATGGGCGCGAAGCACTACCGCACCTCGGTTTCGATGTCGCGAACGCTTTTTCGTAATGGACAAGTCAATGCGAAAGCGATCGCTTGGTACACCAACTACTTTAAAGCACTGAAAAGAGCCGGTATTGCCATTTACGTCACGCTCTACCACTGGGAACTCCCGCTCTATCTTCACGAACAAGGAGGTTGGACAAACAAAAAAACCACTGATGTGTTTGTCAAACACGCGCGTACAGTGGCGCAAAATCTCGGCGAATATATCGAAGAATATTTCATCCTCAATGAACCGTGGTGCAGCGCAATGTTAAGCTACCATCTGGGCATTCACGCACCCGGGGAAACAAATCTTACCCATGCCCTTCTTGCTGCCCACAATCTCCTACTTGCACAGGGAGCTGCCTATACAACACTGCGATCTGTCAATAAGTCCATCAAAATTAGCACAGTCGTCAACACGCAACCTTCCTACGCTGCAAGCACAACCAAAGAAGACAGAGAGGCAGCCCAGTATGCAGATGAATATTTTAACCGCTGGTTTACAGATCCGCTCTATATAGGAAAATATCCTGAACATTTAGCTGCTTTATACGGCCGCCATATGCCAAAGTATACGCAAGCTGATATGAAACAAATTCAAGTCGGTCCAAGCCTTTATACACTCGGGGTAAATTACTACCGGGGTGATGTGGTAGCGTACAATCCCAAAATAGATAGGCGATATGCATCGGTCGTCAACCCTAAGGGTCCGACCAACGACTTGGGATGGCCGATCTACATACCGCCATACTACTCCGAAGGCTTGTATGATATGCTTCAACAATTATACTATTCCTATAAAGACCATGGCCTGAAACGGATGTATATTACCGAAAACGGCATGGCGTTGCGATCAGATTGGGACGGCAAACGTGATCTTGTGCATGATGATCGGCGTACACAATATTACCATGAGCACATACGGCAGATTCATAAAGCAATCCGGCGAGGCATACCTGTGGAAGGATATTTCGCCTGGTCACTTATGGATAACTATGAATGGGCAGAGGGCTACCGACCCGAGTCCTGTTTCGGCATGATCTATGTGGATCGCAAAACCATGAAACGGGTTTGGAAAACAAGTGCTTGGTGGTATAAACAGGTCATTGCAACCCATAAGATTCCATAAACACCTATGCACCAACCCGAAACAGTAACGAGCTTCGGTGAATTGCTCATCGATAGATTCTCAACACAAAAACCTGATGGAACAGAACAGGTGCTAGACGCCTTCGGTGGCGCACCGGCAAATACCGCCTTAGGATTGGCAAAACTCGATATTTCGGTCAACTTTATCGGAAAAATCGGCAACGACTCAGCTGGCTCGTTCCTTCAACAAATCCTAAAGCAACATCACGTCGATATCGAGGGGCTTGTAGTCAGCGATACCGAACCAACTACCGTCGCGTTTGTTGCCTTAACTGCCAAGGGAGAGCGAAGCTTCACGTTCCAGAAAGGCGCACATGCAACAATTCAGCCGGACGAAGTATCACTACCACCTGACACTGCCATATTTCACTTTGGCAGTCTCACCCAAATAGATGCATCTGCTGCAAGCACCACAGAAAAACTTTTATTTCAAGCAAGGGAAGTAGGGGCACTTGTTTCCTATGATCCCAACGTCCGCGAGGCATTATGGAAAGACCTCGCTCGTGCACGCCAAATCATTTTAGAAACCGCCAAAAAAGTAGACATGCTCAAAGTAAATGAAGAAGAGGCATTACTTCTTGCACAAACTGAAACTATTGAGGAGGCAGCAAACGCTTTATTTACACCAAACCTACAACTCCTTCTCATTACACTTGCCGAACGTGGGTGTTATTACAAAACAGCGGAATTTGAAGGCATTATTCCGGCTCTTGCCGTCAACGTCGTTGATACCACGGGCGCAGGTGATGCGTTTAATGCCGGAGTAATTGCCGGCATCTATCGGGCCGGGAAGAAGCCGCAACATCTTTCACAGCAGGAATTGGAAGATATACTTCGCAGGGCAGTAGTTATCGGGAGTCTCACAACCACCAAAAAAGGTGCTATCACTGCATTTCCCACTATACAAGAAATCGAGACTCATTTATCATGATCATATGAAATTTACGGATCTGCAAAAGCTAACCGATAATTTCACCAAAGAATTCCTAGACGCCAAATCCGGCAAAAAAACAAGCCTTCCGTTTATTCCGCATCAGCTCTCGTTAACTCCTAAAGTCAAAAAAGGCGAGATATTTCAGGTGCTTCGCATCGGAGGATCCATCTATCAAAATGCGCTGGTGAAACGGATAAATGGACGGATCGCCATCGTCAAAAGCATGCAAAAACCGCTGCCACTCTTTACCACCGAAGAAGTCTTTTTGAATTTTATTGCCCGTCAATTGGATAAAAATATTACTCATTTAGCACTGAACTTTGCCTATCCCATGCAGCCCATTTCCCGTGACGGATACCTCGACGGCAAACTCCTGTTTGGCACGAAAGAACATACGTTTGAAGGGCTACCGGGAAAACCCATTGGCGAAGCAATAGAGCGCTATATTTTAGATAAACAAAAACGCCAAATCCATGTGGCCATCGCCAACGATACCGTGTGCCTGCTGTTATCCGGGTTAACACAATTCAACCGCAATCAACTGGCTGCCGGCATCATCGGCACCGGCATGAATTTTGCGATCTTTTTGGATGAAAAGACAACCGTCAATTTGGAATCTGCTGGCTTTGATAAATTTCCGCAAAGCCCGGAGGGCAAGCTAATCGACAAGGCTTCAGCCCGGCCCGGAAAGGCGCTATTTGAAAAAGAAGTATCCGGCGGATATCTCTACCAGCACTTCAATATCCGACTTCACAAGGAAGGCCTGGATTTTCCGGAGATCAAATCCACCAAGGAAATGGACGAGGTTGCCTTCAGAAACATCCCGCTGGTGTCGCTTCTGGCACGTGAAGTATCGGAGCATTCTTCAAGCCTTATTGCCTGCCAAATCGCCGGCATTACCCGGTTTTACAACCGAGACTGTACATTTGTTATTGAAGGCAGTTTATTTTGGAAAGGGTACCGTTACAAAGAAAACGTCGGAATATTGGTCCGCCAGTTAGTTCCCGAACACCAAGTTTCCTTCGTGTTTATCGAAGAGTCCGGCGTCTTGGGAGCGGCGAAACTCATTTCGTGACCCTTAACCAGATCGACCCCACAAGAGAAATGGTCTCTTTTTTAATTTTTCTCCCGTAAGCACACGCACAGTTCCGCAAATCCAGGTTTTTCCCACGCCTTCATCCAAGAAAGTTCCACCACCTAAAACACCACCTACAACAGCAACATAATCGAGAAAAGTAGGCCAATGAATATCATTTTTTTTGAAATCTACGCGCATATTTGGGGAGTTATTACGTTGTTGAAATAATTGTTGCATCTGCTCCCAAGCCTTCCGATCTTCAAATCGACTCAGGTTGAACGGCACATCTGCAATAAGCATTCCGCCCTCGGGCTTGAGAATGCCAAGCATTCGTTGAAAAACCGCAAAATATGCCTCAGCGGGCATAACATTCCGAAACATTCCTCCAGGACGTGCCATAATCAAATCTGCATACCCTGATTCCGTATTCGCTTGAACCCAAGGAAAAATCTGTTTTCGCCATGTCGTCCCCAAAAAAATATCTCCCGGCACTAGGTCAAGGTGCAATTGTTTGTCTTGTTTTTTTTGATCAGCCGAGCGCGTATCTGTAAGGTTTGAAGTTAAACCAGCCCCAATAAGACCGGACGTTCTAAGATCGTACAGAGCCTCGCCGTTTCCACCAGCCACATCAATAGCTACAGGAACAATTCCTGCTGATCTTCGTTCTTTCAAAAATTTCGTAAGAACATGGTCACCAAAGGCCTCGGACCACCAAGATTCATAACTCCTTACATCTGGTCCGACTGCCACAGATCCAGCAAAGTTCCAATATGTGCGATCTTCTGGTGTAACCATCTGCGCAGTTGTGCGTATCCCAGCTTTTGCTTCGGCTATCCAACGGCGTTCTGGCATAATCTGAGTATTTACTGTATATTTTTTCGATGAAACTTACTATGAATTTCTCGAAGTTGGGGATTGGTGATATGGGTATACACTTGCGTCGTAGCGACGTTTTTGTGCCCAAGCATCTCCTGGATTGCGCGTAGATCCGCCCCGCCATGAAGTAAGTCCGTCGCAAAGCTGTGCCGCAGGCCGTGCGGGGTGATTTTGATGGGCAACCGTGCTTTCTTGACATACTTTTCCACAAGTCGCTGGACACTGCGGCTGGTTAACCGCAACGACTCGCCCGATGCTTCGCCTTCTACCGGCTTTTTACCGCTATAGCGGATAAATAAGGGCTTGGCAGAATCCTCGCGTGCCTCTATGTACCGCTTCAACCACTCTACGGCAGATTCGGATAAAAAGACTACCCGCGGCCTTCGGCCTTTGCCGATGACGCCAAATTCTTTCCGGTCAAGATTGATCTGATCGCGGTTCAGGCTCACTAATTCCGATACGCGCAGCCCGGTGCTAAAAAGCATTTCAAGAATTGCCTTATCGCGCAGTCCCTCGGGCTTGGAAATTTCCGGCATGTTTAGCAGCCGATCCACCGCATCGCGCTCAAGAAATTTGATGCTGCGGCTTTCGGCTTTCCCAAGCTCCACCGTCTCCGGCGCCAAACAAGGAACTTGCCGTTTTGTTAAATATTTCAGGAAGCTGCGAAGTGCAATCAGATGATAATTCTGCGTAATGCGCTTAAGGGATATGCCGTGCGCATCCACATAGCGCGAAAGAAATAGCCGATATTGACGGATAGTATCGAGCGTAATGGATGAAGCGGATGGAGTAGGCCCGCCTGCAACGCTATGCGTAGCATTGCGGGCAGGGGAGGGGAGTTGGCCCGTCAGGAAGCCTTTCATTGTGCGACATGATTGCAAAACTTGTCAACAAGATCTTCGCAAGGTCTATTTCCGGTGAAATTTTTGAAAGGCGTCACGCGTAGCATTTATTTTCTCCCGTTGCCAATTTACATAGTTTGGGCCGCGGCCAAATATATGCAGCGTCAAATGTATATCATCCGAAAATGGATAAGGGATATTTGCTACCCAAACCACATTGGGGTCATTAAGAAAAATCTGAATACAGGAGGGATCGGTCGTACCGCATTCAATCACAAAACGATTGTCGGCAGAGCAAACATCAGGATGCAACCCGTTAAAGTACGTTTCACAGATGGCCTTGACTTGATATCTCTTCCATAACCAACGTTTCGCAATCTCTTTAAGCGCCATATGACCTTTTTCTTGCGGACCTAATCCATCAATGACAGCAACCAAATTGCTGACCGTATAAAACTCATCTTTTGGTACGAGCTGTTCTGTTCTATACGTAATCGCGTCGCGATCCAGCGCGATAAATAATTCATCAAGAATATCCCAAGATGTGGCGGCCGGATAGCCTGAAAAGAAAATATTGCGAAGATCGTCTTGTGTTATGTTCACCGTACTTCCTTCAGCGGGTGGAACTTTTGATGCGTTTCCTGGGCGTACCGGTCAGATGCGTGCACATAGCGAGTCGTCGTGTCCAGCGATTCGTGGCCCAAGAGAATTTGAATGGCCGCCGGGTTGGCGCCGTTTTCCGCTAAATACGTAGCGTAGCCGTGCCGCAGCGAATGCGCGCTTATGGGCACCGTAATACGCAGTTGCTGCCGGTACCATTTGATCCGCTCCTGCAGATAGTTAGTGGAGATGCGCTGTTTGGCCGTTTGTCGGCCGCGGCCGCGATATGGAATAAACAACGCCGGCAAGCGATCGGTTCGGGTGCGCACATATGCCTCAACATGAGCATTGGCGCGTGCTGTCATATAGACAAACCGTTCCTTTTTTCCTTTCCCCAGCACAAAAATTTTTCCGGTACCGTCGATCTGATCGCGGTTAAGCGATACCAATTCTGATATACGCATACCGGTGGCAAACAAAAGCTCCAGTATCGCGCGGTTTCTCAAACTTACGCGTTTATCATGTTCTAAACGCGTCGGCGCTTCAATAAATCGGACGAGTTCTGAAAGTTCTGCAATTTTGGGATGTGTCCGAATAGTCTTAACCAGTTTGATTGCCTCCGGCGGAACCGGAACCGGTTGATCCATGTCAATAAGATACTTAAGAAAACTACGCAATGCCGACAGCATCCGGTTGACGCTGGTTGCACATAGCTCCTCATTAGATTTCAAGCCTTTTAGGGGCATTACACGGTCTTGCGATCCAAGGTACGCCTTAAAATAAGCAATCGTTTTTTTATCTATGTTGGCAAACCGGATACTTGACTCATGGAGAAATTGAGCGAAGGTCAAAATGTCCCGTTCATAATTATACACCGTTTCCGGCGAATACCTGTTGGTTTGCAGAAAGAGGAGATAATCATCAAACATCGGTAACTCGCTTGAAAAAGAACGAGCGCTTGGAGCCGCTACCGCGGCGGGGGAATCAGGAGGATTCGGGGCTGGTTTTTCAAAGGTCATACCGAGTGTAAGGGATATTATACTCGGTAATTGTATACAAGAACCTTTACCATGTCAAGAGTCAATTTCCATATAAAGCACCCAACCAATCTATAACGGACATTGCGCACGTTATTTGCCGGTGGTGGAGACCTTCCGGTATAGAAGCGATATATTGTTTTCTCTGGTTCTCATTGGATGTAGGCTGAAAAACACGAACATAGCCGCGATTTGAGATATAGAAATACCCCCTTTCGGCTTTTTTATGGACGTCGCAAATAGATTGTTCTAATGCTCCAAACCAATGGTTTCGAGCCTGCCCGCAACGCTCTCGCGTAGCGAGGCGGGCGGGGCTAAAACGTAATTTGAATCATAACAATGCTTTAAACTATTGCTTTTATGGCTAACACAACGCCCGTTTAGCGCTCATATACACGAGATTGCTTTCACGACAATCCAAATAGAGCATTTATCGCACACATTGTGTACTCAAGGGAGGGTGGGAACACAAGGCCCGGAGCCTCCTCTGGCCTTGTGAAATCACCATTCTGAAGCTGTGAAAAGAATTATCCACATAGTCCTATAATTCACTATAGGACTATCTGACTTATATGGATCAAACTATATCATCCCGTCGGAGACTCCTCGATGTAAACTCCCCTCTCTCCCCCTTCTCGCCACTCATCATAAATTTCCCCGCCAATGCGTGGTAATCAAAATCAACACAAGCACCACCGCACACACAAAGAAAAATTCAACAACGGTTTTTTTGTACAGTTTTTCTACCAGGTACTGCTGTGCCATGCCCGCAAAGCTGTAAAAACAGGTCGTGAAAAAAAGTGCGGCCAGCGTCGTTTTTATCGGTAAAAACGAAATGGCCCACACCAGCTCCATCACACAAACGGTGAGGGCAATCGTCAACTCCCACACGCCCCTACTCGGGCGGTCAGACAACTCCATGGCCCACAGTGACTGTAAAAACAGCGGAAAACTTATCCCCCCCACAACGAGCATGGCAAATGGCGCAGATAAACGAAATGCCAATACCGTCTGGACCAAGAAAAAATAGGTGGCAAGCGTGAGGAGAAATCCTACGGAGTGCGCCGCCCGAAGAAGCGCGATGGTACGCTCTGCTGCGACATTGTAAATATTTTCCGTTAATAGCAGCGCATACATCCCTACCGCATAAAGCGCTGCTACCGGAAGTCTCGTGAGCCAGCGCACCGGTAAAAGAAAATAAAACAGTGCAATGGCAGCGGTAAACATGGTGGGAATAGTTAGAAGTGTCACCCACTCGATTCCCCGCAGATCTTCACGCAAACAAAATGCCGTTAACAAAAATGCAGCAATCGATAGTCCCCCTACCATAGGGTAGCGAAAATCCGCCGGCACCAATTGGGTTAAAATAAGCCCGGCGGTCAGAAGGATGGTAGTCACCACAAATTGCTGCCGTTTTGACACGGTAAATTTCCTATCCCACCGACGCAGAGATAATTTAACCAGCCGAATTATGTTCATTCTACATTCGTAAATATCTGCTGTATGTCGTCCAACGCCTCTAAATCTGCAATAAGCGCGTCAATCTGGTCCCGTACTTCTTCTGTCACAGGCACAGTATATGTCGACCGGATCACCATTTGATCCTGCTCTACGCTTTTGGTAAAAAGAAAACTTACTGCTCCCGGGCCAGCGAGAGTCCCCCCATTGCGTTCAAACATATTTTTTACGACAGACACCGTGCGGTTGCGATTGTCCGTTGCGGCCTCTACCATAAACGCCACGCCTCCGGGGCCATACCCTTCATATATGACTTGTTCTATATCCCCCGCCCCGCCCCCTGCGGCTTTGTCAATCGCCCGTGCTATGTTTTCCTTGGGCATGTTGACGGCGCGCGCTTTTTCGATTGCCAAACGCAGCCGGAAATTTTTTTCCGGGTCAGGAATTCCTCCCCCCTCCCGTACTGCCAGTGTAATTGCCCGCGACGCCTTAGTAAATGCCGCACCTTTTACTACATCCGTCGTTGCTTTCTGGTGCTTTACCTTAGACCACTTTGAATGACCGGACATACGCCTTATTCTATCTCCTATCTTGACTTTTCTCAAGAAACTGGGTACGCTCCCTGCACACTATGACGGATGTTTCCGCTCTTGCCGCTATAACTGCTGCCCTGTCCCAGGATTGGAAACAGGCAGTACAGATAAACACAAAGCTTCTTTTGGAAAATAAAGATGACGTTGATTCTCTCTGCCGTCTGGCATTTGCGTACCAGCAAACCGGAAAACTTACGCTTGCAAAAACAACATACCAAAAAGTCCTCGAGCTGGATGAATATCATCAAATTGCCCTTAAAAATCTAAAAAAACTCACGACCCTCAAAAGCCGCGACGTGTCCCACACCAGTAAAACAACCATCTCCCCTATTTTGTTTCTGGAGGAACCCGGAAAAACGAAAATAGTGGAATGTGTGCATTTGGCGCCTGCTCAAGTTCTCTCGACGCTCACCAGCGGCCAGGAAGTGTATCTGAAGGCCAAAAACCACTGCGTGGAACTTCGCGATGACAGGAACCGCTATGTGGCAGCACTTCCCGATGATCTATCGTTCAAACTCCTCAAGTTTTTAGCCGGCGGCAACGCGTACCATGCGCTCATCAAAGGCGTCGAAAAAAAATCGCTTAAAGTATTTTTGCGGGAAGTATCCCGCGGCAAAAAATTTGCTACCCAACCGTCATTTACCCCGAGTTTTGCCTACGTCCCCATGGTGAAAGACCAGACTGCCAAAGAACCAGCAGAGACAGAAGAAGGAGAAGCGGAAGAAAACGAAGAAACCTGAAGTTTCCCTATTGAGGTAAAAACCGTGCCTGATAGGCACTGCCAAGCCGCACTTCAATATCGGCAACATCAACTGCCCCCTCCACATCTTTACAGGCAAACACTTCACGAATGACTGCGACCGTAAGAGTGGTAAGCACGTCTTTGTTTGCCGTGACTGTACAATCGCCAATTTCCGGCGCGGCATTTCCTACCCGCACCACAAATACACCTAAATGCCCCAGTGTCCGGGCTACACGGCTCCCCAACGTCGACATATCCGTAGTGTTATACACAGCCACCGACAGGCTCTCTTTGCGGATCCGTTCATCTTCAAACAAAGTACCCAACAATACATCAACACGCGAGGTATCCAATACCTGTCGCGTACTTCCATCAGCAATCTGCTCACTGGTGAGTGCGGTATCGGGCGTAATCGTAACATCGGTAATCTTATCGGCGCGCATACCGCTGCTATCCATAACCAAGGCTATAAACTCCGGCAATGACAAATTTGTCCGGTAGCCTCCGCGCAGATATTCAAATAAAGAACTCAGGCCAAGCGTTACCTTTCCCTCTTCCTTTTTTCCGATAAACCACTGTATCGGAATACCCAATGCTTCCTCGATGCTTCGCACCAGTACTTCGCCGTCTTTTCGATCTATTGCGCCTAAACTCCACAGGGACTCAAGGGCGTACATGCCATACCCGTGCACTCCCTCCACCACCGCGTCTTTCGGAAGTGTTATGCGTACCACGCGTTTGGTCGCCCGATCCTGCGACCACACGACCACGGGATCACCAACCAAAACGACGGTGGTGCGCAGAAGCGATGATGATTTCCGAAACAATAGTACAGCGACAACCAAGGCCGCGACACCAATACACACCAACAGCGCAATGCCAAACCTCGCGATATACCGCCCTCCCAGGCGGGTATATTTGTGGGTTTCTACCATTCTTTTTTGCCTTTTTTGATGATTTCCACTTGAGGAAGCTGCCACGAAGACGCACCGAACTGCTTTTGCGCCTTTTTCTCAAGGACCGACTTCTTTATCTTTTTTTTATCTCCTTTATAGAGATCTGAAAATCCTGGCATACAATCCCTCCTTTTATACGTTCATTGTACCAGCCATTGTCGTTTCAATTCAAGCAGACTTCCCCGGGCGATTGCCTGGCGGATAGTATTCACTAATTGATTCACAAAACATATGTTGTGTATCGAGGCTAATCGATACGCCAAAAGTTCGCGCACGCGAAATAAATGATGAATATATGCCCGGGAAAAATGCGAACACGCGTAGCACGAGCACTTCTCGTCAATCGGCTTCATATCTTTGGAAAACACCTTTTTTGTTATATCTATTTCATGCTTACCTTTGACTTTTGTAGTTATATAAAGTTGTCCCGCACGCGCAAGCCGGGTAGCCTGTACGCAGTCAAACGTATCGATTCCGTGTTCTGCCAGCATAAAAATATCCTCAATTTCGCCTACTCCCAACAAGTGTCTTGGCTTTTCTTCCTTCAAAAACGGAACAACCCAGGAAACCACCTGGGTCATTTCGCGCTTGTTTTCCCCTACCGATACACCGCCTATGGCATACCCGTCAAACCCAAGGGAAGCGATAAATTCGGCCGATTCTTTACGCAAATCTTCATAAATACTGCCCTGAACGGATCCGTAAAGCGCCTGATATGGTTTTCCCAATTTGGCATGTAGCATTTGGCATTTAGCATTTGCTGCTACGCAGCGACTGGCCCACCGGTGCGTCCGTTCCATAGAAAGCCGCGCCTGCTGATGCGTCACGGGGTATGGCGTACAGTCATCAAAGGCTATATGTATATCTGCACCCAGCTGCCATTGCCACTCCATCGAAGATTCCGGAGTAAACAGATGCCTGCTCCCATCCCAATGTGAGCGGAATTCCACGCCCTCATCCGTGATTTTTACCAGATTCGGTCGGGATGACTCTGTATCACCCCGGGCAAGGGAAAATACCTGAAATCCCCCGCTGTCGGTGATAAGCGGATTATTCCAATCCATAAACTTATGAAGCCCGCCAAATTTCTTCACCACATCGATCCCCGGCCGCAAGTACATATGATACGTATTTACAAAAAACAGCTCAACGCCAAGAGCGGTAAGCTCGTCGGGCGTTAAAGATTTAACGCTTGCCTGTGTACCCACCGGCACAAACGCGGGAGTTTGAATATCCCCGTGCGGGGTATGGATGACGCCCGTCCGCGCACGCGTTTTTTTATCCCGATGAAGTACCGTAAAACCAAAACTGCGATGCATAATCATCTATTGTACCATTGCCTCTTGACGGGAAGCCATAGACCGCGATATGCTCTGCGCATAGGGCTTGAGTCGCGCCCTATTTTTGATGGTTACTTAACGAGTCTTCGAGTTTAGTAACCATCAATCCGCCAGCAATCGCAGCACGAGCCGCGCCCCGCCGCGGCGGGGGTAAGGCGAGTGCCTAAGATGCGGTGGATGATGGCGCAGAAAGGAAACACCTATGGCAAATAATGGAGTTGAGGCAGGCGCAGTATATCGAAGCACAGTTTTAGTAGCAGTAGTAAAAGACCATGGCAGACTCAGTGGTAAACTTAATATAGAAGAAGGAAGCGTCACGCTTGTAAATGGACGCGGAGAATCCGTCACATTATCTCCTCCTCACGATACATATGGGCTACGCACGATCGACGAGTCCACACCACCAGATTTTTCAGCACAAGGAAGAAGACTTGATGCGATTCGGGCAGAAGATGGCACCATCATTGGATACAACGAAACGATACTTACTTAACGAAGATCACCCTAGCCCATGCTCAATTTTTAGCCGGCTGATTTTCCCGGAGACCTCATCGGCCGGAACGCCGAAGTCCCCCAGGATGCGCGAAACAATGGCAATTGCCCCCTCAAATTCCGGCTGCACCACGATCGTCACGCCCAACGATTTTAGGTGGCGTACATCGGCTTCCTGATGACTGCGGCAGATAATTTTAATACGGCGGTTAAGCGTAGCCGCGTGGGCGATAATCATCTCCTGGGTATGCCGGTCGGGTATGGCAATCACGATCGCGCGCGCCTGATCCACTTGGGCAAAGTCCAAAACGTCCCGATCGGCCGGATCGCCATAGACGACAGGAATTCCCCGCTCTTTCAAACCCGCCACCACCGCCTGATTGTACTCCACCACCACAAAGGGAATACTTGCCATCTCAAGCGCACGGCCAATGTATTTTCCCACCCGTCCGTAGCCGCAAATCACCACATGATCGCGTATGGGATATTGCTCCGGTTGGCGAGCAATATTTTTTTCCGGAAAAATCCTGGGCCAATAGTTTCCAAACACCGTGGTTACCCATAAATAGGCACTATGCCCACGGCCTAAAATCGGCGCGCCTAACAAAATCGTTCCAAAAGTCACACCGGTTAAAAATACGTAATGGTTTTGCGAGAGCACGCCCCGGCTAAATCCTTCCTGCGCGAGAATAAATCCAAATTCACTCATGGGGATAAGTGCGGTTGCCGTCAAAAACGCAACCCGCCGGTGGTAGCCCAAATAACGGCTAAGCCCGTAAATAACAATGAGCTTCACTACAAAAACAGCTGCTGTTGCTCCTGCAATTGGGCCAATCTGCGCCAGGAGCGCCCCAGCCGAAAGCATCATGCCGATGACGACAAAAAACACAACAACAAACAGGTCCCGAAGCGGGCGGATTTCGGCAAATATCGCATGGTTTTGACTCGTTTCCGCAATCAAAAGTCCCGCAACAAATGCGCCGAGTGCCGCCGGGAGTCCCAATGTATAGGCGCCAACTCCCGCGAGCATAACAATGGCAACCACCGCAATAAGAAACAGTTCACGGCTTTGCATGACCGCAATCGTGTTGAGCATTTTTGGTACCCACCGGCGGCCCACCAACACAAGCACACCAAGGATAACAACACTTCGCGCTATGCTTATGCCCACCGTCGACAATGTCCCCATAAGCGTTGTTCCTTCTTTTCCAACCAGCGACGGCAACAGTATCATAATCGGTACCATCGCCAAATCCTGCACGATACACCACGCCGTTGCCACTTCTCCCGGAACCGTTTCAAGCTCTCCTTTTTCCGACAATACTTTCACCACCAGGGCGGTAGAGGAAAGCGCTGTGGCCACCGCAATAAAAGCCGCGGCCACCACAGGCATACCAAACCCGATAAAAAGGATAAGGAACACGAATGTACAAACGATAATCTGCAGGATCGCCGCCCAAACAATACTCCCCAACACACGCCGAAGCCGATGAAATGAAAACTCAACACCGAGCGTAAAAAGAAGAAGCGTCACCCCAATATCCCCGATGATGCGTAAAAACGTGCGATCCGCAAGCATACTCCCCACGTTGCCAAATACAATACCTGCCCCAATGTAACCCACGATCGTTGGCAATTTGAGCTGTTTGGCAAGCAGCCCTCCGGCCATCGCCGCACCGAAAACAAGAACCAATGTGCTGATGAGAGAAAAGCTATGGAAGTCCATGGATCTCACTCATATCATCCGGTATCGGAGCTTCAAATGCAAGAAGTTCGCCGGTTACAGGATGAGTAAATGTTATCTTTTGCGCATGTAACATCACCCTGGGCGCCCATGTGCGATCGCGCCGAGCGGTCTTTCTCCCCGCATACAGATAATCTCCGACAATGGGATGGTTGATGTACTTCAGGTGCACGCGGATCTGGTGGGTCCTACCCGTCTCCGGATACAGCTGGACAAGACTCAACTCTTCTTTGGAAATTGGAAATTGGAAATTGGAAATTCGCGCGTAGCGCGTCACCGCTTCTTTCCCACCGGGTACTATGCCAAACCGCTCGCGGTTCCACGGAAGTCTGCCAACCGGCGCCCGAATTTCACCTTCTTCCGGCACAACAACACCGTGGACAATCGCAAGATATGTTTTTTTTACGAGTCGCTCTTTAAATTGCCTCTGGAGCTCGCGGAATGCTAGGAGGGTCTTTGCAATAAGTAAGAGGCCCGATGTTTCTTTGTCGATACGATGCACAATCCCCGCCCGATCTCTGAAATCTTTGTCTTCAATTGAAAATTGAGAATTGGAAATTGGAAATTTGCTCTCTATCCAGTCCTGTACGGTTTCGCCTTTTACGCTTTCGGCGCGATTTACCACGATACCCGGGGGTTTATTGATTACTAAAACGCTTTCGTCCTCAAACAAAATGGGGATGTTCACTTTTTATTTTTTTCGCAATGCAAACACAAGGTTGCCGTCGGAAGAATGGCCAAGCGGTCGGTATCGATCATTTGTTTACATGATATGCAATACCCATACGTGCCATCGGAAACTCTAGCCTGCGCGGATTCAATTTCTTTTAACTGATCGGTCAGTTGCGTTACCAAAGCCGCAAACCGATCGTGGCTGGATTCTTCACTTGCCTCTGCATCAGATGCGGCATTGTCGTTAAGCCGTTCCGGGTCCGAAAACGGATCCTGCAATCGCAACTCCGCAATCCGGGCGCTCACGCGTTTTTTTTCTTCTTCAAGATGATGTTGGATGCTCTCCAGAACGTCTTTTGGGAAACTTTGCATAAATACCTCGCAGTACTTGTCCTGCGCCTCGTCGTACGCTTCCGGCAACCGGGCGCATCGCCTCTCGTCCGCCGCCACGCACATAAAACGCGCCCAATGCTTCGGCAAATAAAAATACCTGCACCCACTGATTGGCGCGTAATGTCAAGTATACACCACTCTCTTTCAAAAATTCAAGCACAAACATGACTGGCGCAAATACCATGAAAAACCAAATGCCGATAATCCCGTACGGCCATTTGTGGGCAGCCGCCCGCCGGGAAAAAATCATAAGGAGTACAAGAATACATGCAAGTCCAAGCATCTCGTAGGCTTGTATCGGGTGTCGGCGTCCCACATGCCCTACATAGGATATTGCCCAGGGTATATCGGCGGGAATACCAACCTCTGACCCGTCCAGAAGCGATCCTACTTTGCCGATAAGTACCGCCGCCGGAAACGCCCAACCAAACCCATCCAGTACATGCCCCAGTCGCACTTTATATGCCCGGCTCATGGGAACCAGCATCCCCAATCCTGCCAGAAGCCCCCCGTAAAGCGATAATCCCGGTTGCACCCAAAGAGCCGCAACCGCCAAAAGATCCCCGCCAAATAATTCAGGATGTAACGCCGCAAATCCGATACGTGCCCCGGCAAGGGCGGCAAGCGTCCCGTAAAACGTAAGGTCAAATATCCGATCTTCGGCAACCGCCTGACTTCGCAGGTGCCGCCAAAACACAAACGAGAACACAAGCCACCCCAGGATAAGGAATACGCTGAAGCTATAGATATGTACAGGACCGATGGAAAATAAAACCGGAAACATTGTTTTTATTGTACCATTAAATTATTCATTGGTCGGATTGGCTTATTGGTCGGATTGATTCATTCTATTGTACCGTATCCTATACACCCCGTATGCACAAATAATCGCACCTAAGAGAAATATTACCTTGCCGATCCCAATGACAGCTGCAAGTAACCCGCCAAGTACTACCGGCAACAGGCCA
>Ga0075709_113_pt1 | contig 53872 bp, 42 predicted proteins | sample RifGroA2_FD_67740 | JGI IMG/M metagenome (GOLD analysis project Ga0075709, IMG submission 67740) | Microgenomates (Gottesmanbacteria) bacterium GW2011_GWA2_47_9 | reverse complement strand
CGTAAGACCCCCGCAGCCACATATTGTATTTGCGCCGCACCATGCGCAAAACTTCCATGACAAGTTCCTGCTTTTGCTCCTGGGTAATTTCCCCCGCCTTTTGGGCGTTGAGTATTGCACGATGAAGGACGAGAAGCGTATACCCCAGGTCTTGGTCAAGAATAACCGATGCTTTTTCTTTCTTGGCAATCTCTAATCCCAGCGTGGCATCCAGATTTGAAAAATTCCGCTCTTGCCGGCCAATCATCGCCTGCAACTCCTCCACCCGAGTCTGTCCTTCTCCGCCCGTGCCGGTGCCCTCTTGTAGCATGTCTTTCCATGTCGGCAGCAAATTTGGGGGCATTTTTTTGCCGATAAAATCATCCAATGGGGTAGGATTTTGATCCGGAGCGTTCTGTTCAGTTACCACCGCATCAAAAAGTTCCCTATCATATTCTCGAAGCCATGTGCTGTACTTGTCACCAAGCCTGGTTGAACGATTATCCGACTTTGAGGTGCGGTAGTGTTGAAAATCTTTTCTTTGATCTTCAATTAGCCTTTCCAGTCGTTGGTATCCTGTTTCCTCCGGCTGCTCCCCGCCGCCGGTGCCGGGCCCCGGAGGCGACTCAAGCCTGTCCCACCCCGCCGAAGTTTGTTCCTCAAGAATAATCCCCCAAACCTCCTCCCCAAACGGGCCAATGCCGAAAAATTCAAAATCAGCGTACCCAAGGCCAAGCGCATCCGTAATATCGGTAATTTCATCAAAGTGTCGCGCGACCGGCTGGTACGTCTGCGACGTATCTTCAAAAAAGAGTTCGTTCACGATGAACGGATACATAGGCTCATTATTATCGTTAAACTGCATCTCGTGGACCACGGGGATCACTCGGGCGCGTACCCGTTTGGGATCGGACGTACGTCGAAGCTCACTATGGGCAACAACAGGAAGCATCACGTCCCGTTCCTGACCATCAGTAGTAAATGTCAAAACTTCGGGCTTTGAGCGCTCGTAATAGTCCGCCGGAACCGTACTCTGGGTCGTTTTTCCGGCTTCCCTAAGCATGCGTTCCCATATGTCGCGGATACTAACTGTTCCGTCTTCTGTCTCGAGCTGCTGAACATTAGTGAGCTCCCGCATCCGGAGATGACTACTTAAAAAATCGTCAAAGTGTGTTCGGAATTCTTCAATATCTACTTCATATTGTGCTATCATCTCGCGCGTGAGCGGACTGTTTCGGGCTTGGGCATCTTTGAACACATTATCTACGGTTAACCCTTGGTATGCCCGCTGCATGACCTCCAGATATCGTCTGATATCTGCCTCTGTAAGCGTCCCTTGCCCTGAAGTTTTTAATTTATTACTCAGCTGTATTCTTCCTTCTAAAAGTGTAATGTCGTTTATCAGTTTTTGACTCAGCGCTCGCGATATGGAAAATTCTCCTATTGTCTTACCGCTCGTTAAAGCGTTTGTCAGACTCTGCCAACTTTCTGTCAGACTTCGCAATCCCTCTTCAAACAATCGGCGTTCATCAGCGCGTTTTTGCGCTAAAGGATCACTGATTGTCTCTGGCGCCTCATCTTCAGGTTGAATATCACTAACATTTGCCCCACCCGGAAACCATACGATCGACGGCGCTTGAGGAATAACACCTGCAAGACGGGAAAGAGCCGTGCTTTCCGGAAATCTCTCCCGAAGGTCAACATATATCTGCCGCACCAGCCTGTTTACTGGACTCCACACAAAATCATCTACATTTCGCGCCGCAGCCACCATCCCCTGCCACCATGACGGATGATTTAACGCGCTATCAACTAACACTACTCCTCCCCGGACAACCTTGGTCGCAATCGGAATAGCCGCAAGCGCGAGACCGCCGCTTTGCACGGGAACAGTCAACGAATATTGCTCTTCGTTTCGCTCTGCCAACTTGTTCAGTTCGGCAAACGATGATCCAAACACTGTTTTGGAAAGAAAATTCCTATAAAAATCCTCTACACCTTCTTCTGTTAGGGCAATGTTGGGAAAGAATTGGGACAATAATTTATATTCACCGGGATCAAATAGATAAACTCTCCCCGCTCCATCCACAAGTACCTGAAAATCATCCGGATAATACCCGGCAAGAAGCACCTGCTTAAAGCGTGCCCACATCTGTGATGCAACTTGAGGCGTAATACGCCGTCGCATTTCACCATCTGACATCCCCGGATTGTCTATTGGCGGCTCAAGCGCCAGTTTGCCGCCGGACATCTTTACGGTAATCACATCGGGGAGAAATTCAATCGCATATGCCTCGGACCCGTCTATTCGCTTCACCACACCATAAAATGCCGGGCCCCCGAAGTCTTCCGTGCCAAACAATCGGGCGATTTCTGTCTCAACAAACTCACCCGTTTCTTCATTTCGGTTCAACGGATTAGGCTGTTTAAGGATCACAAACAGCGCATTCGTGTACCATTTGAACACGTCGGGGTGGATACTTGTCACCGGTTCAAGCTTTGATTCATCCACCACCTCCCCCTCCCTGGGCACGCGGATCGGGTGGAGGTAAGAGGGGCTCGCATTAATATCTATCCCATGCTTCGCTACATATTCTGTCCATGCCGTTTTGATATCGGTGGATCCCCGAGTGACAATAATCTGATTGATAAATACGGTGCCCCCGCCAAGATCTGACATGACTGCCCGATCAAAAGGCACATGTGCATATCGGTCAAGGAGTTTAGTAAATAATGCTTCAACGTCAGCCTGCGTGTTATCTACTGGTAGCCCCTGCCGCTCGGTTATCCTTGCACGGGCAAAAATACCCTCGATCGGAACGAGCGCATTGAGTACATCCTGCCGAAGCGCGTTCTCTATTGGACTTCCGTGTTGAAGTGCCGTCACGAAGTCTTGCCATCCGGCCCAAGGCGAATCCGGTGCGTAATCATCAACAGTTAGCGTAGCAACTTTTTCTATCAATGCTTGTTGTGCTTGTGCCATTTCTTCCGGAGAAAATGAAGCGCTCACATTGACAGCGCGCACAAACGGCTGATCTGGAGTTTCGTTCAAAAGGCTCTCTTCAAAAAATGCCGTCAGAAGGTTGCGCTGTCCGGCTGTTTGCTCCGGCGTCAGGTTCAACATTTCTCCAAATGCCTCTATCATGTGACGACCCAAAACCACGGCCACGCCGTGTCTGCCGATCCTGCCTTCCACCGGCTTCACGTCTTTGGTCGTTTGCCAGAAGCGCAAAAGTCCTTCTGCCACACGCTGATCGTCACCCTGGGCAAGTGCGCGGGTAATCAGATCTCCCAATGGGCTACTGCCTTGACTACGAAGGAACAAATATTTGCTCCAATAGCCCGAGCTCACGGTGCCGCGGATAATCTGTTCGGCCGCTTCCCAACTCGTGTTGTTGGCAAAAACCTCAAGCATCACCATAAGGCCGGTGGCAAGTCCTTCACTCCCCGTATCATTCATCCATGGACCATACGCACGCAGCATATCGTGCGACACTTCATGGGAAAGGATGCGGAAGATGATGGCGTCGAGTTTGTCCCGTTGGGCTTGCGAAAGCGTCACGCGATCGCGCAGTACGTAAAGCCCCAAGCGTTCGTCGTAAAACGCCACGACATCATTTCCAAAGCCATATTGGTCAAACGTTGCGTTGTCGCCAACGATAAGCGGATAGTGGTCAAGGGAAAGTTCATTGAGGGAGAGTTGTATGCCGAAGCGGTCCAGAAGCTCTCGAAGCCATTCCATCTGTACAAGGCCAAGCTCCCGCTTTTTCTCTGATTGATCCACCATCCATGCCCGGATTTTGTCCGTACTCGTCCGGCTCAAACCACGTCCTACGATATTTAAAGGGTAACTTTCCGGATCGGAAAGATGCAGGAAGAAATATCCTTTCACGAGTCCGTAATTTTGGAAAAACGGATCACTGTGAAATTTTTTAAGTACCTCGCCCAGGGCTTCATCGCGCGTACGCCCCTGCGTTTCAAATGCCCGGATATCTTTGGCTAAAATTCGAAGGTTGGCAACCACTGAAGCTTTCGTCTCCGGCGCAAGCTTCGTGACTGCCACTACCGCCGTCTCTGCCACCTCATCCAGCTGGGTTAGGAGCCCCGGCGCTTCCAGCGTGCGGGGTGCGGTTTGCGTTGTACCGGATAAAATAATATTCCCGCTTGCATCAAGTGCCAATCGCGTTATTTTGTGATATGCATCTAATTTTTGAACGTCAGGATCTTTTTTGTTAAGAAGGTCCAGTGCTCTTTTTGGCGTCAAGGCCACCTTGATTATAAAGGTTAATCCTCCAAATCCCGTTAGTTCTTTTTTTAAAAAAGCGAAGCCGTTTTTTTCATCCGGTATTAAAGAAAGTTCTATTGTCTGTTCCCTGCTCGATATGTTCCCTATCACATTCCACGTCTGCGTGCTTGGGTCAAATGTTGCACTCACCTGAATATCGCTCGGCACAAGTTTCATTATCGGAGCAAACTGCTGAATCAGAAGTTTCAGTTGGGCTGGAACTTGGTCGGGGGATATGGTGATGGTAAAGTCAGTTGTTCGCGCGTTGACCAGTTCAAAAATCGTCCTCGCCTCTTCGGCGGGGGCTTCCGGCGGTTTTTCGGGGGCGGATGCTCTTTGGAGTGCTTGTTGTGCTGCCTTATATTCATCGCCAATCGCGGGGCGCAGAGGAGAATCGGGGGGGATTTCTTTATCCGCTTTAGAAAGCAAGATTCGTGCTTTATCTAACTCTTTCCCGCTAATCGCTTGCTGTGCTTCGGTAAGATGTGTTTTTGCAGCTTGAATGGAAGCGAATGATGGACTCCAAACGGTAGGGCTTCTGGGGAATGTCTGAATAACAAATTGTGCAGAGGATACGATTCCATTAAATACTTTTGGAAGCTTGCTATATGGCGTCAGTGCTTTGTTCACTTCCTGTAAGAATTCCTTAAGTGTATTTTTTAATTCGTCGATATTTTCAGGCGCCTGATAAAGCCTGTTTGCAAGCGCTAAACCTGGATGTGCGTCAATAAAAACGTCAATGGTATCACGTACCCAGTCAGGCACGTTACCTTTGAATGATGGTATTAACAAATCAATAAGCCCAGCCTTGGAAATAGCCTTTTTACCGGTGGCAGGATCTATAAAACCAGCGTCTGCCAGAATATCTCGTACTAATGCAATACTTCTTTCTAAATCACTCCGTACTCGCCCGGAGTCTTTTTTAGCTTGTGCGTCGTATGTTCGAAGCACCGCTTCAATTTTTGTAAATATCTCCTGCTGCTTTGCAATTGATGTCCCTGGCTTTAATTGTTGTACATACGGAGCAATCTCTTGAGCCAACAATCCGCCTACTTGAGCCGTGAGTATATCGGGATCACCATCAAACTCCATCAATTTCATCAACGCTTGCCCCGAAGGAAGAAGTTCGGGTCGCGCGGCGGGAGCAACCACCCTGGTGAGCGTCAGGATATTATTTTTGCCTATAGCAATCTTCAGGAAAACCTCTTGCCCCAACCGAATCGTATCTCCGTTATTAAGCATCCGTGCCACAACTTCATACCCCTCGCCTATCCTGCCTCCATTTACAAACGTACCATTGCCAGAGCCCGTGTCCAGCACTGCCCATTTCCCGTTTGCAACATATAGTTCGGCGTGGCGCCTGCTGACACTGCTATCGGTAAACAGCGCATCATTGCTGCCCTGCGGTTGCCTTCCCAACGCAATACGCTGATTCACCGGTGATGCCGGATTGTAATTTTTTGTTGATCCAACAGTGCTAAAATCATGCATTTTACGCTCCTCTATCGTTGACGTAATCGCGCCCGTATCAGAAATGCTCAATGATCCTAAAACGCCCGTTTGATCAGTAAGTGTAACAGTATCGTTAGATACTTTCACCGTAAACACCACATCCGCAAGAGACACCGTATCCCCATTGATAATTTTTTGTGAACCGGATATCTTCTTTCCGTTTACGAACGTGCCGTTGGTAGATTTCAAATCCTCGATATACCACGCGCCATTTTGATAGTATATCCGTGCATGTTGCCGAGAAACCTTTGGAAGCACTGAGGGGAGCCGAAAATCCGTTTCATCTCCCCGTCCGATGATCCTGGAGGTTCCGTTTTGCTTGGCGGCCGCGGACACATACGCGCTTCTCCCATACCGCGAGACAAAAACGTCTGCCAGGGGTATACCCTGTTCGCTCATAAAGAGCGCCACGTCTGCCTCGTGATCTATCGTACCCTCACGCTGCCCGCGATTGCTTATATTGCTATTGTCCGGATTGTTTTTTGCGCGAAGCTCCTGTAACCCATGAAGCCATTCTTCCAAATACACAAGGGCGATATTGTTTTTCTGGTTATTTGTAAGATTGCCGGATACCCACCCAAGCTGTATCCTTCCGCTCATATGAAACATCGAATTGTATGCCTGTCTGTTTGCTATCATTTGTGTTTTACCCGCGAGATCTTCTTTATGATAAATTTCTCCTCTCGCGTCGTCAGCAAGTTCAAAGCCTACGCCTTTTGCAACTCCTTTTGCCTCATCCTCGGACAACAACGTTATCGCGGCGTCATAGGTACCTTCTTGCAAGAGCTTTACAGCTTTGGAAATAAACGCAATGTATGCCTTTTCCCCTTCTGTACTCCATGTGGCTTCATCGAGTATGGGGTTTTCAGCAGGTGCTTCAACCTCCTTCGGCTCAACCTCACCTCCCGCCTCCTCTGCCCGCTCAACCGCTATAATACGACCATCAAGTGTTTGCCGCGCCGTGGTTATCGCACCATAAATCTGGGCAAGCTGATGAAACGAAAGCGGGCTAGCGTCTATCTGCCTAAGCCGCTCCTGCCAGGTAGCAATCGCCGAAATTCTTTCAAACCCGCTCAACCCAGCACTTCCAAGCGCTGCACCAAGCGCCTTCAGCGCTTCTAACACATGCTGATCCCCTGCCATCCCAAGCGCCGACACCTTAGCCAATTGTGAAACGATGAAGGCTTGCAGTCCGGTAGTAACAATCTCACGCTGTGCATTATTCGTCCGCAGTTGCTGTGCGTCTAAAATCTGTTGCGGAAGTTTCGCCCGTTGCCACGCCGCAGAAAGCTCAAGTTGCAGCTGTGCGCGGTTTTTGTCCGAGAGAGTCACGCCTGGCGCAATCTCCGAAAACCCGTTCCCGTACTTCGTGCGCAGTATCGCCAAGAGTTGGGTAAACGATGCATCGTCCCAGTATTGGAGCGCGGGGACATCCGGATACTTCTGTTGGGTGACCCAGCCCACCCCCATAACAGACCCCATCTCATTTCTCAATTGCTTTATCCTGCCTTCTTGCGTCGTTCGCTCTTGGCCTTTTGGGTCATTTCCTTTGGTATCTGTGGACCACCGCGTCGGTAAGTCTGTAAGAAACTGCTCGACATATGTTCCATGCAAAGCTTTCACGATGGGCAATAATTGATCGGTTAATCCTTGTATAGCCGCCTCATCCATACCAACAAGTGCGCCAAACATGTCAACCAACGACTCATTGAGTATGGCAAGAAGCATTTCGGGTTTTTGTGTGCTTTGCAGTCGCGACCGCACCGATGATAACGGACCTGCCGCCAATGCACGGGCAATGGCCTGCACCTGTTTGCTTGTGGGAGCAATTCTCTTTACCCCTGCCGGACTTATACTTGAAAACACTTCTTCAACAAGCGTCCCAAAGTGAAAATTCTTCGCCTTCAAAAGCTCCAACAGCACGATGCGAAGTTCAAATTCTCTAAAATCCCGTCTATCATCGTCTGTTGGCGATTCGTTTAAGAACCCTGCATCGATGACCACTGCGCGGCCGGCAGACGTCACCATAGTCTCAAAGTCCCGCATGGCATAGCCCGCTTGTACGAGAAGCTCTACTGCCCGCCTCACATCATCCACCGTCTGCTGGGTAATATGCGCCGGATTGGCAACAATGGAGGATTCCCCATCTACAGCTTCCATGACAAAGCCGAGTCTCTGCTGGCCGCCTATCGTCATCCCAACCCGACCAAACACTTCAGGACCTATTCCAAGCTGTGATAATATAAGGGCTCCTCGAAGTTCTCTTGTAAGCCAAGCATCACTTTCTGCATATATGTCTTTAAACACTTTGACTGCCACACGCCGTGTTTGTCCGTCAATTTCTTTGGTAAGTATATAAACATCCGCAAAATGACCCGTACTGACCAGCGTGGCACTTTTAAGATCAGCTTCTATGATTGTGATATCTGGCAAATTTTTTACTAATTTCGTGATGACATCCTTTGCAGCGCTTCCTCGTGGATTTTCAAGCGGCGCGGTCATGCCTTGTGCGTCTTTGGGCGCCTCCACTGTTTCTTCTTTTGCCTGTTCCGCCCTCACCCGTCTCAGAATGTTTTGTGCTTCATTAAGATAGGTGGTAATGTTGGTAAGCGGATGGATAAGCTTAAGAAATCGAACGAGCTCTTTTGCTTCCTGTTCAGTTGCGATTTGTTCAACTGCCTCTTGCCATTCGTCTTTTAATCCAGCGACAATTCCTTTCCCGACGTCCGCTGCTGCCTCACTAAATGTTTTCGCTAATTTGCCAATTTTTGCTCTCCCCTGCGAATCCGTTAGCGCACCATCGGCAACCTGCTGGAGAATAACAGCCAAAGATCGTCCCACAAACGCCGTTTCAAGCTGCAAGCGCTGCCTCGGTGTTACCGTTGCGCCGGATTTTTCATTGATATCGTTAATACTGGTATCTATGTTTAATGTTATAATTTGATCTGGTTCGGAATTGATAATTTCCTCTAGTGTTTCTTTCACCAACTGGTCCCGCTGCGCACGCCTCTCTGCGGCCGAACCTCGTGCCGGCGGAGGTGGTGGCTGGCGAGCTGCAACCGTGGCTTGGGCGGCCTTAATTGCCTTATCTACTTCCTTCTCTACACGTACGTCAAGTTCATAGAAAATAACCCGTTTCGCGGCAGCAAGCTGAAGATTATTCAAAACGCGGTCTTTCATTTCACCCTTTATAACCGCCTCTTCCTGCTTCGGAACCACCGTCAATTCAACTTCCGCCTCCGCTTGCAACCTGGCTTTGTTAGCTGTAAAGTATGCATTCATCGCTGCCCGCGCTCCCTCGATCTCTTTCTGCCGCGCGGCTGTGGGTGCCGGTATGGATGCCGGAGGTGTCCCCGGTTTTAATCGCTGAGGATTCGTGTAATCTGCAAAAGCATCTGCAATAACATCAAATAACGGCGTCTTTTGTGGCGCTGAAACGACGAGATTACGGATAAAGGCTTCTGAAGTTGTAGGCCAACCGGCAGCTTCAAGTATCGATTTGTTTCTTTCCAAATGCTCCTGCAGGGCGGTTTCATCATACACATACAATGCTCCCGACTCGACATCTGATTCTTGCTCCAACAAACGCAATGTCCTTAGTCCTTTCGATTTGGCTTCTCGTGTAAGATCATCCACCGTTAGCGGCTCGTTGCGCTGCTTGGCGGTCACGCAGCTCCCGTATCCCAACCCCTGCCGCACGAAGCGCATCCCACGTCTGGAGCACCATACTTGGAATCCGGAGGATATCTCCCAGCCATCCGCCCGGTATGACAAATCCTATGCCGCGGTCTACCAGCCAGCGCACCGTCTCGGCCGTCGCATATTTCGGATGTGCTTGCACATACTTCCAATTCCAACCTTTTTGTCCCAAGCCAAGCGGCGTGGCATTCAGCCATCGGAATACGCCGTCGCGCCGGCCAACCAACGTCTTTGATGGCGTAATGCCGGCTGCAATAATTTCCGCTTCTGTTGGGGCTGCATTCACCCATTGCCAGCCAACACCGATCCCTTTTCCGATTGCGCTTCCAACGCCAACCAGAGCCTTTCCAAATCCCCCGGCTCTCGCCATCCGGTCGCCGAAATTTCTGAGCCATTGGCCAAGCGAAACTCCGGTCGGCAAAGCTGCCACCCCCTGAACAAACGCTTGCTTCAATTCCTCGCTGGTCACGCTGGTACGGAAGGCAGCGATGTTGGCCGCATCTATCTTGTCTGCCAAAGCTTTATCTACTCCTCTGGTACCCTTAAATGCGGTAAGTGCAGCTGTGATTGTTTGTTCCGCCGCTGTAACTGCCGCTTCCCGCTCTGTCGCATCGGCCTTCTGTGAGGCTTCGGCGAGGGCTGTTTCATATTCCATGAAGGCATCGCGAAGTGTTTGCTGTGGCTGCTTGGTAAAGTCAACAGCAGCGGCGCCAAATGCGCTCGTCAAGCGGGCTTCCATGTCTTTCCGGTGAAGCTCTGCAAACTCTGTTTGAGCGGTTTGCGTATCTGTGATCGCTTTGCTTATCGCATCAATATCTTTCTGTGCCACTTCTACGTTTTGTTGATCCACGCGGGCAATAGCGGTATCCGGTGTTACTTCGATGCCCCCCGCCGCTACCAATTGATCCTTCGTTTGCCCAACCTGATAGGCACCCTGAATAAGAATGTTCGTTGCCGCCGTATCAATCGGTGTCGTCTCTATCCCACCCGCTATTCTAAACATTCCATCCGCGTTGAACTGGACAAGCTGGAAATCCGTCGTAAGTGCCGTACCGCTAATGGTGTCCCCAATTCGTAACGTTTGACCCTGAAGCGTCCGCGCCGCGACGTCTTGTGGTATCTTTGCTTCTGCCAACCGCTCTTCAGCCTGTATTTTGAGGTTAGTCAGGTGCCGAAGTGCAGCCAACCCACCCACGATCTGACCGCGTTGCTCCATGGTCATGGCAGCAGGATCCGCGACATCTTTAGCAATCGTCTGACGGAACTGTATAGTGCGCTGGAGGCCATCGATTTGCCGGTGCACCTCCACCGACACCTGCGGCACGCCAGGTTCCCGCGGGGGTCGCGGCGCAGGAGCGGGTTTACCACCCGGCTGCCGCGGGACAAACGAACCTTCCGGCGCCTCCTCGATGCTGACCCTTCGCGCCGCCTGGCTGGTTTGCTCCATAATCACCTGCCGTCCGGCGCCGCGCTCGGTAAAGGCTGCCACGGCCAGCCGTTCGGTGCTCGATGAGTCATTCACAAGCCGCACGATATCCCGGAGTGTTGGCGGATACCCGACGCGCGGAATAGATTCCTGCGATTCGTTTGCTCGAAACGAAATACCAAGCCGGTCAAATCCTCCTGCTAGCCGGTCAAAACGCGCAGCCACCCGCGGATTATCCGAAACTACCTGGCCAATCGTGCGGTAGACTGCCTGCACCTGTTCAAGCGTTCGCTGGAGTTTCGTCGCCGCATCCACTTCACCCTGGCCCAAGCGGTAATTGAGCTCACTCACCTGTTTCCACTGCTGCCGTACTGCCTCCAGCCGCTGCACCATAACATCATCTGTTCCGCCTAAACCAAATAACCCGCCGCGTTTACCCGCCTCTATCTGCAATTCATTGATAAGAATATCCACACTGTTTCTGATGAGCGTTTCTTTAAACTGCACTTCGATGAGCGCCTCGGTTCGCACCTGTACCTCATGCAGTCGGGTAAACATAGTATCAAGAAATTGTGCTGGCTCCGTGACACCCACCGGCGCATCCAGAAGCACAATATCAACCGGAGGGTAGTTGCCATTGGCATCCGGCCGCAAGCGGTTGACAAGCTGGGCTGCGGTCGTTTCGTCCAAATTGCCGATAATGGCGATCCCACGAGTCAAATCCACCGGATTGGCGGTATCCACACCGGTGTGAGCACCAAATTCATAGAATTTAACATATCGTCTCCTACTCCCATCCAGTCGCACCGTACGGTCATTTAATTGCTGCCGCGTCGTTATACTCTGATCCGTATTTGCAACAAACTTTCCGGTCCGCACCGTGCCTTCCACAAACTCTCCGTTGGCTCCTACGATAAAAAGAATAGTCCCATCCGCATACTCAGCCGTCACGCGGGCCAAGGCCACGTCATTGGCCACACGGTTGTCACCATTGAGCCACACGTCATTGCGCCCGCTGGGTCGCGCCCGCTGGGCATCAGCCTCGTTCAAAAATATCCGCGTCGTCCCGTCTGTAATCCCCTGTTCAAGCCGCGCTTTTACCATGGTAAATGCCGAGTCGCCAATCTGAACCAGGTCTATGCCATAAGCTTGCCGGAAAATCCGTGCGATGGGCTCCGGTGTGCCGGTATAAATGGCAAATCCTTTCGCCTCGTACATGAGCATGGCAAAGTTGATATCGCGGGAATGGGGACTTATGGTAAGTTCACTCAAGTCAATACCCGTTGCTTTCATGATCTGCGCGCCGACAGTATTGTAGAGGAGCTGTTCGGCGATGCTCTGGTAGCGCCTACCGGTAATTTTATTTTGTTCCCGCGGGGCGATGACCCCACCATCCTGTCCGTAGTCGCCTCCCGGGACGCCGGCTAAAAGATCTGCCATCCGGTTAATGACGGTCAAATCCCGGGCCAAAATGAGTGCAATGTCGTCAAAGTGGGAATCAAGATATGCGTTCAGACCATCTTGAATTGCTGCCAAATCCGTTTCACCAATAAGAGGCTTAAGCTCGTCGGGTAACTGACCCGCAGTATTCCGTTCACCCAACCATTCCGCAAGAATGGCACGTTCCGTATCGGCATCATACAGACCACTTCGCCCATCCTGCGCCCTTCTCACCCCATCCGGCGTTTGGCCACGCGCTCGCTCATCTATCAAGCGTAAAAGCGTTGTCGGCCCGTCATCGCCAGTCAGCCGACTGATGACTTCCTGATATGCTCTTCCTTCGTCAGTTTCAAGAATTCTCTGCGATTCGCCATACGTAGAGAGGTAACTCTCGTGAGGGCTAAGTGTCCAGTGTCCCTCATCGCCGTGGATATAGGACTGTCCCCATTTGGTTCGCAGCGCCCGGCCGCCGGGGGTATCTGTTTCCCGAAGCGGAAACGCGATGTCGCGGGTGGAAACAATTATGCGTGCGGCATTCACCGCATCAGGAGACGGCGCTTGACCCGACTGAAGCACCAACACCGATCCGGGACCAAATTGCTCTTCAAGGAACGTCCTAAGCGTACTTGTTCCACTCTCGTCTACTCGCAGAAACTGCTGCATGATGGTGCGATCTGGAAATAGGACAATCTGCGCGTCGCTGGTCATTTTTGTCTGCACGATGAGGTTGAGTACCATAATGACATCAGTCTTACCCACGCCCGGCAGGGCTCCTAGGACGGCGCCGCGCGATCCTTTTCGGCCAAACGCCCGTACCGCCTCAATCACAAATTTTGCCTGGTCGCGGTAGTCGCCGGTGAGCGCTCGGATCTGTTGGAAGGCAGGATCTTGACTCCGTTGCCACTGCTCATAGAGCTTGACTGTTTCATTCAGGAGGCCAATATCGGAATCCGAGAGCATCCGCTGTCCGGCATCTGTTCGGGCAAATTGTGTAAAACCGTCTCTATCTCTTCGCACGGTCAGAATTCCTTCCGAACCAAACAGTTCGCCGTCGTAGCCAGCAAGCGCAGTAACCAAACGCTCTGCTTCCGGTGCAAGCGTTACTGGACGATCAGTACGGCGGCTTCGGGCCGCGCCACCAAAGAGTTCGTTGAGACCGTTCGTCAACCGATAACCAAGCCGCATCAACGGATTGACAACTGTTCTCTCCACCGCGTTGACTGCCGCGCGAATCGGCGCGGGAATCGGGATCCGCGCCGGCGTCCGGGCGAGGTAAGACTGATATCGGCCCATGGCGTTTGCATCAGCCAATAATTGCCGGCTTCCAGCTCCCGCAAAAAGATCAACAACATTCGGAGAACGGAATTGTACACCTTGAGCGCGGATAGTTATCGCTTCAGTCAGCCTACGCGCTACACTATTTTTATCAAACTGTATCTCAGTATCTCGAACTATACGTTCTGCAATCACCCCTCTGGCTTCGGGAGAATACCGTGCAAGCGAATCATGGCTACTTATTGCATCAAGAAGGTTCGTACGGATACCGCGTATAAATCTTCCATCTGCCGCAAACAAGCCATCGACGATACCCTCTACCGCAGCGCGCGCACGGGTCTGGCGCGCCTGGGCAGAGCGCTGTCTATTTCTATTAATCTCCGTATTACTTTCGCGTATCCTCCTGGCAAGTTCTTCACCGACTATTCGTGCTGCTGTCGGTTCAATATCACCATACACGTTTCTTGCGACCCTCGCCTGTGCCCGTGGATCAGTCCCTGCATTTCTTCGCATCCATACTTCTTCGGCGTATGCGCGAAGAGCCGGCAAACTCGTAAGATCCGTGACTTCACCAATCCGCAAGGCAAGGTGCTCAATACTGACAAACTCCTCCCCGCCAACCGCTCGCAAAATTGCCCCAATACGGTCTTCGCTAAGACCTCGGGCATAAAGTTCGGCAGATCGAAAACTGCTAAGCTCCTGTTCTATCCGTACAATTTCCGCCTGGCGCTCGGCCGCACTAGCAAATGTCTTTTTTCCGCTTTGTTCCATCCCCAGCACAATCGCTTCAGCCTCGCTTACCTCCCTTTCTCCTGGCCGGAAGAGGTCTGCTATTTGCTCTCCCAACGGCTTCGGCTTTACTTGTTGACCACTACGCACTCTTTCCAGTGTTTGCAATGAAGGTTGAGATATACTGAATAGACTGCGCAGCCTGCCCAAAAGCGTTCCTGCTTCAGCGCGGCCACGGGTCAAGTAGGTATCCTGGTTTTGAATCTGTAAAAACTCGGTTTGGAGTTGGTTTCGTCGAGCATGAAGGTCGTCAAGTTCCGCACGTGTTCGAGGATCGTTGTTTCTCACCCGTTCTGCGAATGAGGCAATCTCTTTGGCCCGATCAAGCGAGATAGTAAACGCCTCTATACGGCGGTCCAGTATGCGGCGTTCACTCGCCGAAGCCGCGTCAGCACTTAAAACATCACGCCGACTCCGCAGTGCCGCAAGTTCGGCTTCTATTTTTTGTACGGCGCCCGCTGCGGCATCATAGTTTTCACGCAGAGGGATTTCCTGTTCCAAACGCGCAAGCTCATCCCGCACCTGCTGAAACTGTTCTTGCATTGATCCAAGTTCTCGATCTATATCCCTTTGATCTACCGTATATCCCACTGCTTCAAGGTTATGGCGCGCGGCTATAAGATCATTGAGTGCTTTTTGATAGGCAGGCGATTGTGTATCGGCATCGGCATCACGGGCAATCTCAAAAAACGCCTCCCGCACTTCTTCATATGCTGCAAGCTCCGCTGGCGTGCGCAGTCTATCGATAAGCTGCTCAAGTATGCTTCTTGGCGATCGAAGCGCCTGCTGTTCTAAATCTACCTCTGCCCGCGCGCGGGTCACCTGTTCTATCGCCTGCTGGTACGCTGCAAATTCCGCGCTTGTCAGGCGTTCGGTAAGGGTCCTGTCCGCAAGTGCTTCGTACGCTGCTTTGGCCCGCGCGAACTCCTGCTGTGCATCGATCAGAAGTCGTACCGCGCCGGTCTGCTCTCTTTCTGGAATGGTAATATCGCGAAGCGCCAAATTGATTGCCGCTTGCTCCTGTGCACGGGCAACGATAGTTTCCCGCAGCCTCATCTCTGCGACACGCAGCGCAGGATCATCCGGACGTACAAAAGACCTCAACTGCCATTGGTCAGGCTGATTGGGCGGATGCTCATAAAATGTTTCCAAATTCGCCCTGGCTGTTTCAAATTGAGCAATGGGCGTATCCCTCAACGGCCGCGGCACCCCAGGTGTATCGGCAAAGTTAACTCCTAAACCGCCCACAGACGCCACTGTCCCACCTATTGCTTGCGAACAAGCATTGATATCCCCAGAAGAACACGCAAGTGCCATTTGGAAACCGTTGACAGTTACGTCGCCCGCGTCGGCTGTAAGATTTGCTCTAAATGCAGCTTGCGCATTAGACGGCATGGCCACAGCAAGACCTGTTCGCGCCGCAGAAAGGACAGCCATGCCGATGTTTGTCCCGCAGGAAGCAGCATCAACATATCGATTCCCCCGTTCATCAGTTGTACCGTTAATACAACTGTTATATGCAAGCCCTCCGAAATACAGCGTGGTTCCGGCGGAAATTGCAATATTTAGATCTCTCGCAACACGAAACGATTGGGCCGCTTGCGCACCGGTATTTACCGCGCTTTCTGCATTCGTTAGAAGCTGTGCCCCGCGGGCAGACGTGCCAGCCTCGACCAATATTCTTCCTTCTAACATCTGTTGTCCGGCAGCAGCCCCGCCAAACAAAGTTGCAAATTGAACTGCGCTATTTACCACAGCGCCTGGGCAGCTGCTTTGATTAAGGATCGTACCAGGGTGATTCCCGTCACAAAGCTGCGCCGTTTGCTGCAGGCTGTTGACGGCAGAATACGCGCCGAATGCCGTTGATCCATAGAGTAAACTTGTTGTTGCAACGGTACCGGCAGATACCGCTCCCGCCGGAAGAGCCGCTGCAATAAACGGTGCTCCCAACGGAATTGCCACGATAGCAGCAACAAAAGCTGCGGGCGCAGCGCCCTGCATGACGCCACCTCTCAAAAACTCGGCAGCATCACCGTCAAACCAACACTGCACAAGCCCCTTCTGCCGACAACGTTCCCTGTTTGTCAGTAATAATTCGTTGCCTTGCCTGGTAGCGCCATGTGTAAAATCATTAAAAAACAGAACGCCTGCGGCCAAAACATTTCCCCGTTGTTCCGTCAGCGTTGCCTCCAATTGCGTGGGCACATACTCACCGCTTTGAACTCTTTCCATGTATGCCTCATCCACAACTCCTAAATTGATAATTGTAGCCTGGATGCGTTCCCATGCTTCCCGCTGTTCCCGCTGGAACTCATCAAATGACTGACCCGACGCCAAAAACGCCTCGTAATAATTTTCGTGGAAATTCTCACGTACATACTGCTCTTGTGTCTCACGACTTGCTTGTGCAAGATCCTCTGAAGCGTAGTTGCTACGTGCTTCATATCGCACGTCTTGACCCTCTGTGACTGCTATTACCGTTTGCTCGACGCGTTCTCCTGTCCACGGATCAAACACATCACACGTCTGTCCTACTCCACATACCAGTGTATTGCCTGTATCGGCATCGATGACCTGTGCACCAGGCACACACGCGCCGGCGCTGCAGATGCCGGAATCACATAGCCTCGTACCTGTTCTGGTGCCAAAGATGTTGTACGAAACCACCGACGTTCCGTCAAACGAACATTCTTTCCGCGAATCCAGGATTCTATTGGTTGTGCCGTCTGCCCGTTCCCCAGAATGCGACCCAGCTACCGCACAATTATATGGACACCGTAGCGCGTAAGCACTGGTGGCACCGATAGTTTGAACCGGTTGCGGGCTATCTGTGCCCGGCGGTATGACTTGACACTGCCCATGATTGTCACAGTATGCAAATCCGGGTAAATGCCCTCCTGGAAAATCATCAGGGACTACCTCCTGTATCACCCGACCGGATTCATCCGTTCTCGTTGTGGCAAACCCGCCGCATGCGGGCGCGACGAACCGGCCAAATGATGTATAGGTGAAGAGCTGTTGGCTCGCGATATACCCGGAGGCAATACAGGTTTTACAGCTCGTGCCGTCGATCCAGCTTTCGCCGGCTGCGCGCAAGCCACAGGTGTTGGGAGTACCTGTTTGCCAATCGTAGCCAATGACATGACCATCAACCAAACTCGGTACACAGACGCGCACGCTATTTCCTTCGTGCAACGAAGAGTAGGGATTGCGCGTGTTGCCATCGTCATCCACACATCCGTTGCGACCAGCGTCCGGCCCACCTATGGGCTCAAAACTGACCCGATCACCCACCTGCACGCATGTAAACCCTTGCGGCGGCAGGAGCGTCCGTGCTTCCTGGCGCATGTTCCCGTTGGGTAAACACGACGCGTCATCGTGCGATACAGAAAACACGGGCAATCCACTGGCTTCAAGTTCGGCAAGTTCTTCTTCTGACAATGTATTGACAATCCACACCGGCTGTCCGTCTCCGGTCACCACACGGCGGCACGTCTCGTTCCATGCAAGCGTCCGTACTTCTGTTCCTTTTTCGACATCAATGATCGTATGCGTGGCAAGGTCACACCGAAATTGGCTGCCTTCATACTGGTGCTCGCCGATCAAATCCACCGGCAGACATGCCACTTCCGTAATATTCCCCGCGTCGTTCACCGCAATTGGCGCACACGTGGTACCTGGTGTACAACGCGACTCTTCCGCTATGGCCCGGTCGCCTTCTACAAAAATAGTTTCGCCGTCGTGTCCGCACCGGTCGCCTTTCGGCGCGTCAGCAATTACCCGCTGTGCGGCACAATACCCCTCGGTATCCTCCACAAGCACCGGCCAACGAAAAATTCCGTTACAGGCACACCGAAGCGGCGCGCCGCCAAGTGACGTACATTGGTTGTACCCTGCACCCGCGCACCCTTGTTCCGAGGTATTGAGGCACGCAACAACATTGTTATCTTTTCGGCACGCCTCGCGCTCGGCCTCCGGCACCAAATTGCAGTCCCGTTCGGCAAGTTCATCAATGCCTTCACGCTGCCGGTACGATTCACAAGTATCGGTGTTGTCCGGCACATAGTACGAACTGTTCGTCCGGCTATCATACGTGCAGATACCCCACGTATACGTTCCCAGCTTGCTGAATCTTCACATTCCCGGCGGCACTGCTCACGGCTCTTGGTTGGCACGGCTGTCGGCGTGTTGGACTCCGTGGGCGACACACTGGAAACAGGGGACTCCTGACTCAAACATCGTATCCCGCTACTATCAGTTTCATATGGACAAAGTGAACATGAATTTGATTGTCCATCGCCAGATGCACAAGCGCTTCCGGGAGGTAACAGTGAAAAACCGCATACCATTACTCCGGCACTATTAACACATCGCCCGGACGCGCAGTCTGAATCCTGGTCACATACGGCTCCACGATTTCGTGCCCCACCGGCACTCGATGCGCCGGGCGTGGTAGTACTCGATACCCCTGCACAATAGCGTTGACTACCTATGGTATATGTTGGATCATTGGCCCCGTCACCGGAATTACACTGTGAACAAACAATCTGGCCATATCCACCACATGGTCTCCCACTAGATACGTCAAACGATGCAAGAGATGGCGCTGTAGGTTGAGGTATACACTGCACGCCTAAAAATGCTGGAGCGCAAACTGTTCCACTCGGACACGAAGAATTGCTTCCCCAACAGTTCAACCCGCTGCTGCCTGCACAAGCACCTCCAAAACAATACCCAGTGGGTTCGGGGACTGGCGAAGGTGTTGGCGAAACCGTATCGGTTGCTGCCGGCGCTGGCGCAAAACGGTCGTAACAGTTTTGCCGACGAGCCGCTTCCGTACCGGCCGAAGCCAAACACTGCTCCAGCGGGGTTCGGCCAGGCGGTGGCGTACCTCCAGTTGGCTGAAACTCCGCACGTTGCGCATTACATTCTTCAAGCGTCAATCCTCCCGAGCCAAAAATGCCCACACACCGACCGGTTTGCTCATCAAACCTATACCGAACTCCGGAGGCGGTGAGCGGAGGTATCGCCGGCTGAGGCACTGTCGGTGTATGAGTAATCGTAACCGGAGGCACAATGGTTGGAGGAGGTAAAAGTGAAAGCCCCCAATTGAGGTAGCATCCAAAGTTTGTCCCGCAGGTTTGCCAACTCGGCGCCTGGGTCGGTGTGATCACCGATGCGCCTTGCGACCGACAACGTATACATGCTTGGGCATCAAAGGGCTCAGCACACTCCCGCGAACAATCTGGGGGTATGGGAGCCAATGCTGGCGTGTCTGTAGCGCCAAATGAAGCTGCTAATCGGGCCTGCTCACATACGTCAGAAGAGGAATAAGTCCCCGGACCTTTATTGTTAGGATTCGTTGCCTGACACACTCCTCCAATCAGCACATACCGCGCTACTTGTCCAGCCGGACGAGGTGTTCCGGTGGCTTGCAAAGGTTGTGTTTGTGTTTTGTTGTGTACCGCGACTCCTTGGGCAAAATAGGTGTTTACCCCCGACACCCGCAGGTTGTATACCTGTATCGGAATATCTACTTTCCGTATCAAACGTATGCTGGTTGGCGACAATACCCCGCCTATTTCTATATACAGAATGTCCCCAACTTGCAAACGACTCACTGCCTCAAACCCGTCATGCTGGCGCTTACCCGTCAGGCTATCCGGATATGGCGAGCGGTACTCTGCTCCGCGGTAGACTGGGTGCCGGCCGGTCACGTTGAGCCGCACCCCGTTTTCCAAAATTACGATGTAGTAGTGATCACTTTGATAGCGTATGAGCCTATCAACGGTTTCTTCCCGCATCGCGCCGGTCGAAGAATCAAATGCCACAACCCGATCACCCACATTGAGTGTTTCAATCGCTACTTCCCCATCTGCAGTCGAGATAAGCGTACCGGCAAGGAAACTGTTTGTTCCAATGCATTCCCATGGGCAGATTAAATCGCCTGGCATTCCATCACATCTGCTATTGCCACACGTTGAACCAATTTGTTGAGCGGTTGTTGTTGGCGTGGGCGTGGGCGCAATAATCGTCTGCACGGCCCGTCGATGTTCGTAGCACTCAATAAAAGTGAGATTACCGCCTGGATCTACCCGACAGTTTGTTCCATCAAAACTGTATTTTATCTCCGCCGGCGGTGTGGGCGACAAGTAAATCCGGCACTCCGTCGGCGTATTTCCTTGCCCTAAGCACTGATCGTAAAGAGAGCGGTATACCGGACTCGGCGCCCGCGTAGCTAACGGTTCCGCAGAAGCCGGCGCCCCACCACAGAAAAATCCAAGTGTATTATCTCCCGGATCACGATATTGTGTACAATATCCAGCGTGGCAATCCCGCGGATCAGAAGGACACGGCGAGCCATTGGAAAGAAGCAGTGATGTCGTGCGTTGGCACGTGCCGTCCGAAGAAACCGCAAAACCTACACAGCAGGGTTTGCCAAACGACCGTTCACCGCTACCCGCACAATCTATCGGCGTTGCCGTGGATATGGTGGGTATCGGGATTATCACATCCCCGGTTCTCAAACACCCTTGGGTACACACTAAGTCTTCCTGACACTGGAGGAAACACTGGTTGAGTGTTTTGGTGGGCGTGGGGGCGCTAGTTACCGACGGCGGCGGTACATAGGAACTCTGCGAGACGATGGTGGTGGCTGGCGGCTTCGGGGGTGGTGGTGTCGTCTGTGCCGGCGGTGGCGTAATCGTGCTGTAGATGACGGTTGGCGGCTTGGTAGGCGCTGGTGACGACTTGGGCATTTGCGTAACCACCGGCGCAGGTGCTGAAGGCCAATTACAACGACCACCGCCCCACGTCCCTCCTTCTGCCTGACAAAGCGCAGCGTTCATAACGCCGGCTTGACTCCGGATATCGGCAATCTGCTGCCGCTGCTGCACCGCCCCCACGATCACAAACATCGTGGTGGCAAACGCCGCAAGCAGCACCAATGGGAGAAGTTGAACGAAACCACGGTTTTTACTCATACGGCACCACCACAATCTTTTGCTTCTTGCCCACTGCCACGCTTACCGGCAGCGGGAATACTTTGTAGCCATCTTCTGTCCAGATACTCACGTTTACTGTCCCCAGGCGCGCAATATCATCGTTTACCATCGCAGGCACGCTCACGCTAAAGCCGCCGGCTGCATTGGTTTGTGCGCTAAAAACAGTACCGGCTTCTGTTTGCACCACCACAACTCCGTTCTGGGGCTGTCGTTCTTCATTGACTAATTCGCCAAACAACTCCGATTCCGGCATGTCGTTTGTGGATTGCGTAGCAGGAAAAAGTGAAGTTAACGATAACCGGTGCACGCGCGATACACTCCAATCGCAAGAAATCCCCACAGGCAAGGGCGCAAGTCCCACCCATACGCCACAAATGCGCATGGGCGTGGGCGTAACAAACGTTACTGCCGCTGATGTAGATGTGACGTTGGTTATACTAAGCGCAGCCGGTGCCGGATACCGGTGAACAACCCAGGCGTCTATACCAAACCATAAAGAAATGATACAAACCAGGGTAATCGGGAGGTACAGCGTGAAAACTTTTTTGTATGCAATAAAAATGCGAAATAACCGGGCTAGGATTCCTGGCACTGTATAAAGGAGTTGTGAAGCAAACCCCAAACCACTATTCGCTTCATACTGCCTTATTATTATAATGAGCAAGCGCAGGCCACCTGTCAAGGACTTGACAAATGGTTTTTAACATGTCACGCTGAAAAGTAATTATGAAAAAACGAACTGCCCGACGGCATCACGCCAGTAGGCGAACACGCTCACCCCGATCAAATCCGGGTCAGTATGTGGCCGTTATTCGCGGCTGGATGTTTGTGGTCGCGTTTGCCCTGATGCTTGGCATGGGCGCCATCTTGGGCAATTTCTTTAAAGCCCAACTGGACACCACCACTCCCCAAGTGGCAGGGGTACAGATCGAAGTGAAATGACGTCTTCGTCATCTCGAAAACGCTGTTCATCGGCACCGCGCCGGATCCTGCCGCTCGTGGGTATCCCGCCAGTGCTCGTGCACCACCGTACCAAATATCTCGTCTATTCTTTTCTTCTGACTTCATCCATACCCTGAGAGAGAGATAGTTCCATGTATGGGGAGCATTCGTGGTGCCTGCGCGCTGTCGGGAGCCCTCCACTCGCGTCACCCGGCGCAACTTTTTGCAGATAATCAGGAGGGAGGGGCGAAGGGAACCATTTTGAAGACAACCTGTGCGTTTGCTTTAGGATTGATGAAAGAAGCATTGCATATGCAAACGCGCATTTAGTGAAGAATGGGGTAAGCTCTTCGATCAAAGAAACCATAGCTGAACGGGTCTTCAAACATGCGTTCCCGAGCACCTCCCTACCAACAAGTGGGGTACGCGTCCGGCGCGCGAATTTTACGCCCTCGTATAGTACACGGACCTGCCGTGGCCGTGGGGGTAAATCAGGCTAAGTGTAACGAGTTTTGCCAAATCGCGCGACGCCGTCACCTGCGAAATGGTAAATCGTTTTTGCACACCTCTGTTGGTAATCGAAGCCTCGGGAGAATCCAACAGTACCAAGATATTTTTCTGACGGTCAGAAAGCGTCCAGATGCCTTTGGAAATTTCCGAAGACTGGTGCAGCAGCGCCCGGTAGCCAAGTCCATACTGATATACCGCGGCTTGAGCGTAAAATTCCAGCCACGGAGTTATACTTGCGGCTTTTTGACTTTGCGCCAACAGACCCGCATATGACTCATGGTTTTGCGGCCAAAATCCGTCCGGACAAACCATACCATTACAGTCATATCCGCGGCGACACAAATACATGTGAGCCACCAAAAATGCAATCGGAGACGGCGCAAAATGAAGATGCGCAATTGCTGCCTGCAGCACAGGGTGGAAGCTATCGGAATCCAAATATTTCAATATTTTTGCCGTGTCGCTACTAGTCGCCAACCGTGTCCCAAATATCGCATCCAGCGGCTCAATGGCCCGCGGCGCGATAGACATGGGTGCGCCAATCCACACCTGACGAACATGGGTAAGCGCTGTTTTTAACTTGGCACTTGACGGCTTATCATTGGGCAACAGGCTTGCCCAACTCACAAGATTTCCCTGCGAGCTCTTCCATTGCAATTCCAAAAGCCTTGCGGGAGCGGTGGGCGTCAGCAGAATTTCCCTGCGCGAGGTATCAATTTGAGTCAAACACTTTTTAATACCCGGCGATAGATTATATGACAATGAAATCATGAGCTACTCCCAAACATATCACAATCATATCATCGTGTCAAATAACAGCAAAAACGGAAAAATGAAGCTATTTTAACCATTTATGAAACGATTACGATAAGGTTATATTACCTATTGACAACACATTGCATATCGATCAATACTGGATATAGCATTGAATCTTTCACCTTACAAGGTAAAAGAATTGTGCATCGTCTATGCCCAACGAAGCTTCTCATAAAACCAGTCTGGACGAGATATATTCCCACATTTATAATGCCGGGGTTGAAGGTAGAGTCATTTTCGACGAAAAAGAAGACTACGAGACCTTTCAAGGATACCTTGGCGAGTATTTAACCCCCCCACCGGACAAACACCACATAAAAAAAACATTTACCGTCGGCGGCAAAACGTATCGCGGCGTCCCCCACCAACCCAAAAATTATTTTAACCAAATCGAATTGGTCGCCTATAGCCTACAGCCAACACATTTCCATTTAGTCCTGCATGTAAAAACCCCCGGCGCACTGGAAAAATTCATGCGATCGTTGTCCACCCGATATTCCATATACTACAATGCGAAATACCACCACGCAGGGTCACTATTTACCGGCCCCTATAAGTCAGTCAACATTAGCGAGGTATCAGAACTATTATCCCTCACCCAACATCTCCATCGCGGCGACGGGTGCTCATCGCATCAGGAATTTTTGGGTCATCGCACTACTTCCTGGGTGAAGCCGGCTGTCGTGCTGTCACTGTTTGAACAATCTAAAAATGATACGTTTAAAGGCGCGCGCGGCTACCAACATTTTATAGAAAACTACACGCTGAAGCAAAAAGAGCAAGAGAGCCTTGAAAGGATTATCCTTGAAAGCAGGGCTCGATATGTTGAAACCCGCCCGATCGTTTTACCGGTCGCCAATGAGCCGGATCTCGTATCCCGATCCAGAATCCCGGAATTCATAGCAGCCGGCACGGTGTTTGTCCTCCTGTTTGCCCTAGGAATGAGAAATATCGTGACCATATCTGCCGCAAATAGCACGACGCCAACTGCCCCCACGGTTTTAGGGACAGAAACCACGCCTCCCCCAACTCCGACGGTTGAGCAGGTTACGCCCAAACCAATACTGGTACAGGTGACCACGGGTGACGAAGCGATAAAAGTCAATATACGCGAGACTCCCGCGGCCAACGCCAAAATCATCGGGAAAGCCAAAAACGGCGACACGTTTGAGCTCATTTCCAAAACCCCTGACTGGCACGAGGTGAAATACGCGAGTGTCAGTGGCTTTATATCGACAACATATATCACGGTACTTGACACAAACAAATGAAAAAACTACTGATTATCGCAAGTTTTGTTATCGCAACGGCCGTGGTGGTTGCCACATTTATGACGGCCAAAACCTATACCCAGTTGGCTATTGCAAGCGCCATCTACCCGGCCATCGCCTATTTGGGTTTTAGGATTTTTTCCGATATCAGCTCGAAAACACGTCCCAACAAGCAGATAGCGCGCATCCAACCCAAGCCCACGACGGAGAGTAAACCCCAAAAACAAGGCACAACGGTTATCGATATCGATAAGCGCGCGTTTCTGAAGCTCATCGGCGGCGCCGGGCTATCATTTTTCCTTTTTTCTCTTTTTGCCAGAAAGGCCGAAGATGTATTTTTACCCAAGTCAGCGCAGGTCCAACCGGACCTGGGTAGCGGCGGCGTCAGCGCCAACCAGGGTCAGCCCGCCGACGGGTATCGCATTTCTGAAATCGATGATAGCGACCTCACGTTTTACGGATTTATCAATAAAGAAGGCGCTTGGTTTATCATGCGGGAAGACCCTACCAGCGGCACATTCCGCTATGCCAAGGGAGATAACGATTTTCCTGGGGCTTGGAGCAAGCGCAAAGCCCTCCAATACGACTACTATCACAACCTCTTCTGATTACCCCGCGTAGCAATGATCCCAACCAGCAGAGTGTTAAAGGATACCAGGAGAAATATCGCTAATTGCCGCAGATAGACAGGAGTCGTCATGCTCACAACCGTCTGAACAGGAGTCGACATGACTATCGCCCAGTGCTGATCGCTAAGTGTTACGGGAGCTATTGCGATCAAATACTTCTTTGTCTTCAACGTGCCCTCTCCTGTTGTGTTTAATATACGCGTAACGGCATCCGCTTCTAAATCATTAACCATCTTTGTGCCTATATTGTCTGAAATAATGTTGTCAAACAATATATCTCCATTTTTTGCCAGAAGATGCACTTCGGTCGCATCCGTAACTTTTATAAGTTCCAAATAGCGCTGGATGAGCGGCTGTAATTTTACCGATGAGATGACAGCGCCCAAAAACACGCCGTTTCGATAAACCGGCGAGACCACCGGAACAATAACCTGACCTTTCGTGCCTCCCACTCGGCTGATTACCGGCTGTCCGACGAAATATTCTCCCTCTTTCTGCTGACTTTTCGCCCATACAAAATAATCGCGATCGGCGAGTGACGCACCGATGTCGGGTTTTTTCAACACATTTGCATTGAGCTTCACAACTCCGCGTGTATCCGTTAACGCAACACCCGCAACCAAGCCGCTGTCATCCCATTGGTCGACAAATGCCTCAAGATCATCAACGGTACTGGCATCCCGGCGATCCATGCTGCGCAGTTGGGCCCGCAGTGCCACTGACTCACCGAATACCTGAAAAAAGGACGTGATGTTGCTGGCCTGGGCCCTGGCCAATGTCTGCTTTCGTCGCAGGAGTTGCTGGATAATTGTCGATTTGGCCCCCAGACTCAACACCACATAAAATACCACACCCAGTCCCACCATCGAAAGGAGCCAAACCAGCCACATACGCTTGGGCAATATCCGCAAAAACATAGCTAATGTAACGATAACGGGGAAACGTATCCCTTGTCAATGACCCCCTAAAGTAGTTATGCGTTTACCAGTTCGTCGCGGGATATCCCTGCTTCTTTAAGAAGCGAGTGAAGCGTACCGGGTTTGATGTCCGTAGCATGAAACGGGACAACGGCACGACACTTGGTTTGCGGATGGTAGTAGATGATATGACTTCCCGTCGTATGATCTTTTTCAAATCCAAGCTTCTTGAGTTTTTTGATGAGTTGCTTTGAGGTGAGAACCGGGAGCTTAGACATAGGATCGCGCCTGGGGTACAAGGTCAATGCCGACGCTTGCGATAAATGAGGCATCGTCGGAAGGTACCGGATCGCCGTGTTTTTTCAGGCTTGCGACGTACCCCGCGATAGCATCGGCAGCCATGGCGCGAGCTTCCGGCAAATCTTTACCATAGGTGACACAGCCGGGAAGGCTAGGCACGATAGTGGTAAACCCGCCTTCGGGTTCCGGTTTAAATATGACAGTATAGGTTCGTTGCGTTGCCATACACATGCATTGTAAAGAACGGATTAAAAAACGTCAAGGTCGTGGAGATTCACCCTCATGGTATAATCTTTCCACTATGCTCTCCGTCGTCATCCCATCGTACAAAGACCCGCTGCTGGTCAAAACTATCCAGTCACTCCTTGAAAATGCCCAGGGAGAGATAGAAATCATTGCGGTTCTGGATGGCTATTGGCCCAAAACGCCGCTCCCAAATGATCCGCGGGTACGCCTCCTGCATCTGGGTAAAAATCGCGGTATGCGGCGGGCCATCAACGCCGGAGTCGCTATATCCTGCGGTGAATTTATCATGCGGACAGACGAGCATAGTGCATTTGGCCCCGGCTTCGACGTTATCCTGACCCGGGATTGCCAGCCCAACTGGATTGTGACGCCAAGACGGTATTTCCTGGACCCGGTGAAATGGCAGATCATGGATATTCCAGCGGTTGATTTTATGAAGCTGAAAATCGTGGGCGCCGGCAACGGTATTCGAAAATTCTCGGGAGTTGAGGCACCCGGCAACGATCTGGAGCCAATCCAGGAATCCATGGCCATGCAGGGCAGCTGCTGGCTTATGCCCCGGAGTTGGTGGGATACCATCATTGGCGAGCTCCAAAACGAAGGGTATGGCCCCCATTACCAGGATAGCCACGAAATGGTCTTTAAAGCGTGGAAAGCCGGCGGCAAGCTGATGGTCGACAAAAATACCTGGCATGCCCATAAACACAGGGATTTTCCCCGTACCCACAATAACGGCACGAAAGAAAACCCGTCCAATAATGAGGCTTGCTGGACGTATTCGCTCTCGGTTTGGGAAGAGTACTATAATAAAGAAATACGGCCCAAATGGGGCATGTAACCTGACATGTGTGGCTTCCTCGTCTATCAATCCAAAGGGAACAACTTCTTTATCCAAAAGCGCGGCCAAGACCTCACCAATAAGGTGGAGTACCGCGGCTTCACGTTCGTCCATAATCTGCTATCTATCACCGGAGACTTTACGCCTCAACCGTTTGAAGCGGACCTGCCCGCAGATGCTACGCATCAAGCGTTGCAGGCGGGTGGCATCGTGTGTCTCTATAACGGCGAGATTTACAATCATCGGTATGTCAAAAGCGACGGCGAAAACCTGATCCCCCTCTATCAACAGTACGGCGTTGATTTTCCCAAGCACCTAGACGGCGAATGGGCCATTGCACTCTATGATTTCAATAAGGGGCTTGCAGTCTTTGCTACCGACCTTTTTGCTACCAAGCCCATATGGAGAAACGGGCTTGAGGCCGCAAGCTACCAAAGCGGCGTCGGTGGGCACAAAATACCCGCCAATACTATCGAGGTGGTCGATTTTAACGGGTCAGAACAATCAAGAACAATCCATGAGTGGGATTTGCGACAATATAAAAACACCTATGATGACTGGATTGCGGCATTTGAAAAAGCAGTGAAAAAGCGGGCTATCCCCGGCTGCTTTTTGGGCGTCAGTTCCGGCTACGATAGTGGCGCGATCGTAACAGCGCTGCTTAAGCAAAACGTTGATTTTAAAGCCTATATCATCCAGGCCCGCGAAGACCGACAGGTGCTGGAGGCCAGAATGAAGCTGATCCCCACCTACGAGTATATGGACGAGACGGAGAATTTTCGACAGGAGCTGGACTGGATACGCCACAACGTCGAAGACTTTCGCTATAAGTTGAAGACCAAAAAGCGGCTGCACGACGACAGCGCCGCGTTGGGGCTCTCCAGGATTTGCCGGAAAGCGCACGCCGAAGGCCGCAAAGTGTACCTAAGCGGCCAGGGGGCAGATGAGGTCATCGCCGACTATAGCCTCTACCCGTACCAGAGCACCTTTCAGGGTAAGTTTCCCGAAAGCCTGCATCTTTGGGAAAATTTCTATGACGGCGCCCAGTACTCGTATCTGGGCAAAGAAGAATATGTCGCCGGGAGCCACGCGATCGAGACGCGCTACCCCTTTTTGGATGCTGCGGTGGTGCAGGAATTTTTATGGCTTACCCCGGAGCTAAAAAACAAAACGTACAAAGCCCCTATTCATGAGTATCTTGTCAGAAACAACATGCCGTTTTTACCCAATAAAAAGATCGGATTATATCACCTTAGATAAAATATCGACAATGAAAATATTCTTAGATGTTGGTGCTCATATTGGAGAAACGCTAGAGGTCGTATTAGATAAAAAATACGGCTTTGACAAAATATATTGCTTTGAACCTGCGACTGTGTGTTGTGACATCATTAAAGCAAAATTTCAGGATCCGAGAGTTGTAGTTTGTGAATACGGCCTATGGAATTCAGGCTGTATTATGCCGTTATATAACCCTGGTGATATGGGAGCTTCAGTCTTTAAAGACAAACCTAATCGCCATCATACTGGTTCACTGAATGTTAAACTTGTCAGCACCAGCAACTGGTTTAGCCAACATCTAAATTTTAATGATCAAGTTTTTGTTAAAATCAATTGTGAAGGTTCAGAGTGTGTAATCCTTGATGATTTAATTGACAGTGGTCAATACAAAAAGATTAATGTTTTAATGGTTGACTTCGATGTGCGTAAGATCCCATCACAAAAACACTTGGCAGAAGAGATGAAGGCTAAACTAAGCAAATTAGATATTCCTAAAATATTTTATGCGGAAGACTTCAATTTTGGAAAAGGAGCACATAAGATATTCACTGACAACTGGTTAGATCTTTCTAATGGATGAAATATCTTCTGATCTATACTGGTCCTAAGATGTTCAGATAACCGCACACTATGGTACAGGAAACGGATCTGTGTACATTAGCTTTTACATACAAGTCAGATAAATGCGTAAAGTGCGGAGGCAGACATACGTACACACCATACTATTATTCCTTGTTTAAAAGTAAAAAAAATTCAATGAAAAAAATTCTTGAATTTGGGATCGGAACAGGAGCGAGTTTACGCATGTGGAGAGATTTCTTCCCACATGCCAACATATACGGTGCTGATTATCGCACGGACTCACTCATCAATGAAGACAGAATTGAATCCATACTCTGCGACCAGAGAAGATATGAACATCTTACATCTCTCATCGATCATATCGGCTCAGATATCGACGTAGTCATAGACGATGCCTCGCACAGACCCCGCGATCAAATGTATACCTGCCAAAAATTAATGCCATTACTTCAAAAGTCAGTTGTGTATGTTATTGAGGATGTTGCCAATCCAAGTATCACCGGAGGGTTAAGGGAATACGACATTGAAATACCAAGATTAGAAAAAGCCAGAAACCGCTATGACAACATGCTCATTGTTGTCAGACATAAACCCTCGGTAGGGGCTCCTCATCGCGTCTTTAGCCAGTAACTTAATACAATCCCGGACCACGATATCGCTGACGTTTGTTTTAAGGTACTCCTGCGGCGCAACCCAGTACTCGTATTTGGGCAAAGAAGAATATGTGGCCGGGAGCCACGCGATCGAGACGCGCTACCCCTTTTTGGATGCTGCGGTGGTGCAGGAATTTTTGTGGCTTACCCCGGAGCTAAAAAACAAAACGTACAAAGCCCCTATTCATGAGTATCTTGTCAGAAATAGCATGCCGTTTTTACCCAATAAAAAGATTGGGTTATATCACCTGTTGCGTCAGAAGCGATAATACAATATTAAAGTTTTGCCAGCCCGTTCCTGCATTTGATAATTCCCTTCGTAGTATTCCTGTTATATCTCCAACGGTTTCGCACGGTTCCGCCGTGGACGGTGACGATCCGCGGATGATACTGGTGGCGGCCGCAAATATCATCCCGCACCGTAAACGGGATCCCTGCTCGCACCCAACGGGCTCCGAAATCATCATCCTCATACGCGTATCCTTTCATAAACTCCTCATCCCAGCCGTTAATTTTCTCAATATCTGCTTTGTTAAACATTGCCAAAAAATACATTCCGGGCGTCTCGCTTTTGTAGCCGGTATTAACCAGAGATTTCACTACGTTCCCATATTCATCTTCATCCCAAACCTGGCACACCACATTCATGCCGATAACCGCAGTAAGCTGCGAAAGCACCGGGGTAACGGGCAAAACCTCCGGACTCGTGATGATGAGGGAAGGATAGCTCGCGTGCCGTACACCAATATTAAGAGCTTTGCTACAGTTAAATCCAACCTCCACGGCATAGGGAATGATGCGCACGTCGCGGCTCAACAGGTGTTCATCCAGATATCTTCGTACTTCAAGCTCATGACGGGTCGGTATGATAAATTCTTTTTTCTCTTGCATTGCGTCGTAGGCCCGCTTGGTGTGCGTAAAAAGCGCTAACCGATCCGGATCCAGTGGCACGATGATGGAAAACCCAGTTGTTTTTTCGTACGCCAGCATGAGTGCATGATATGGCTCGCCATGCTGCGTAATACCCAGCTGCCGCGAGATGAGCGTAAAGCCCAAGGCCTGTAATTCGTCTATGGTCCAACCGCTTTTGTGTATTTGATACCCGTCAGCGCCTGCTATACCCCACGCATCATGCGGCTCGTTGCGAACATATCCTTCGGGCGTAAATAGCAGCATTTTTTTCCGGCATACACGCTTCATCTCGCCAATAAGCTCTGTCCCAACGTCTTTGCCCATGTGCTCGATTCCATCCAGAAGGCTAATGACATCAACTGAATTATCTGGTTGTCCTTTTACATAGGTAAGTGCATCGCTACAAACTGTTTTTGCCTGCGGACAGCGCGTATGAACCTCTGCCAGGTACTGGGCGACCGTGTCCACTGCTATAACATGAGCACTCTTGACCCCCCACAGCTCAAGTCCGATGCCACAGCAAAGGGACAACAGGCTTTCACCGTTTTTGGTTGCCGCTCGGACATATCGGTACGGGCTCCTCATCGGGTTTTTAACCAGTAACTTAACACAATGCGAACAACGGTATCGCTGACGTTTGTTTTAAGGTACTCCTGCGGCGCAACCCAGTTATTTTCGCTTTTGGTGGCCACTTCAATGCCCCGCACAATCGCCTCCGGTTCACAGCCGGCAACAAAGCTGCTTCCTGCATCAAGTGTTTCCGGCCGCTCAAACGCATCCCGTAATACCACGACCGGCACCCCCAAAAGTGAGCACTCCTCGGGTGCCGTCCCGCTGTCAGATAGCACACAGAAGGCATGTTTTTGTAAGTTGTTGAATGCAAAAAACCCAAAAGGCTCCAGAACTTTAATGCCTGTCTTGGCTTTTAGCTTAGGGTGTCCATCTAACTGTTTGCGGGTGCGCGGGTGGACACTCCACAGCATTGGCAGCTGGTACTTATCTTGGACTGCGTTAAAAGCCTTGATGAATTGGGCCAGCCGCTGCTCATTGTCGACATTCTCGGCACGATGCAGGGTTATTAGAAAAAACTTCCTTGTTTCGACTTTGAGTCTAGCCATGATATCGCTTTCATCGATTTGCGAAGCGAAATGGTCCAAGACCTCTTTAATCGGATTGCCAGTGACATAGATCCGCTCGCCGGGAATTCCTTCAGCAATCAGGTTTGCACGGCTTCGCTCCGAATATGGCAATAAGATGTCGCTCTGACTATCAATAATCCGGCGGTTATTTTCCTCCGGTACGCGGTCATCGTAGCAGCGATTGCCCGCTTCCATATGGAAAACCCGGATGCCATGTCGTTTAGCCATAATAGCACCTAAGCTGCTGTTGGTATCGCCAAGCACCAGAAACGCATCGGGTTTTTCTTTGGGAATAATTTTTTCAAGCTTCGACAAAATCACCCCTACCTGCTCACCAAAACTACCTTTCGCGCCTAAATAGTAATCCATTTTTCTATATCCCAGCTGCGTAAGGAATATTTTGTCCAGGTTAACGTCGTAATTTTGCCCGGTGTGAACGAGCACCTGGTCACAGAACCTATCCAGTTTTTTGACAATAAGCGAAAGCCGAATCAGCTCCGGACGGGTGCCTAAAATCGTTAGAATTTTCATCCCGCTAGCTCCTTAATCATTTCTGCAATTGTAGGCGGTCTATCGTAACCCGCCAATTGCCAAAGTTTTCTGTTTAGTGTTTCATTATTGGTAGATAGCGTTCTGTCAATGGAGGTTGCTGCATTCACCATGCGAATCGTCAAATCCCTTCGATTATACGCCTTCGCAATGCGCTTGAGCAGGGTTGCCTTACTCATGCTGCCCGCCGGCACGATGTGTTGCACATGAGGCAACGTAAGGTCTTTTTTAATAATTCCGGCACAAATCCGGGCAAAATGCACGGTGGTCACGCCATTCCATTTGTGATTCATAAACCCATTGACGCGAGCCCCTTTGGGTTGACCCAAAAACCAATCCAAAAGTGAATGGTGCCCTTTTGGCTCCGGTCCGATAATCGAGCACCTGAGATGATGTATATTATCTGTAAATACTTCACCCAGGCTTTTGGTTTTGCCATACACATCCCATGCATCATGGGCATCAGTCTCAACATAGCGGCCTTTTTGCCCTGAATACACGCAATCGGTAGCTATCTGGATAACTTTAGTATTCGTTACCTTTGCTGCCTGGGCTAAAAGATGAGGAAAGCAGGCGTTTACGCGGATAGCTCGTTTAATTTCACCTGCATTATCATCATGAATATACGGTTTGGTGATACCAATGGCATTCACCACCCACTTCGCACCTTTGATGACATCCAATATACCTTTTAGACTGGCTTTTTCAGCGTCATACTTGCAAAAATTTACCGTAGGGTATTTATGTTTAAGTAACGTTGCCTCTTTTGAGTTCCGATACGTGGCTGTAACAGCAAACTCATCGCTTTTTACAAACGAATCGAGCACCATAGATCCCAGCATACCGGTGCAGCCTAAAATAACTACTTTTGGCTTTGCCATATCTATGCCATCTCCCGAGATATCTGCCGTTTAATAGCGGGAAAACCGCTCATAAGCAAGGGCATAAGGATAATAATTGAAATTGCTAAAGCTGCAATTGAGATAATATAAATAGCTTTTGTTTGTATAAAGGCAGATAAAACCAACGCGGACACCACGCCAACATTTCGCATCATCCAGAAAAATGCCGTTAAATATTCCAAATTATTTTTGGTTGCAACATCCCCCACCAGAGCCAATGTCGAGGGATACATCATAGAAAAATATAGAGCTATAAAAACTATCCCTATAACAAGCAGAATTGCCTGATGAGAGAAATAAAGTGAGATAAGTCCCACAAGGCTTAGCAAAAATGCAAACAGCAACATTACTTTTCTGCCTCTTGCATCCGAAAGTTTGCCAAGCCAAAAGGTAAACAAAATTGGCATAACATAAAAAAGGGAAGATAAGTAACCAATATAATTGGTGCCCATGATGTTTTTAATCTCAATTGGAATGCGACCTATCGCTAAACCATTTATAAAAAACGTAGCAAACCATATTGTTGAGAGTCGCCAGGCTGTTTTACTGGTAAGCGCCCTTTGCAAAAGCAGTAAGTGGTTCTTTGCACCCTCCGATCGTAAATCCTTTAGCTTGGTGAGTAAAAACAAGCTTATACATGGCAGGAACGCCGCAAAAAGGAAAGACCACTGATAAGAAAATTTGCTGATGAAAAAGCCAAGAATAATGGTGCCTATGGCTGAACCAAGATAGAGTGATCTGCCAAAAAAACCTGCGTTAGTGCCACGGCTTTTCTTTTTTGTTGCCCTCACCAGATATGTATTCTGACCTGTCCACAATAAAGAAGCCCCTATACCAAGCAGTATAGATGCCGCATACATAAGTAAGATAACCTTTGTGGTAAGTACAAAAATAAAAAGGGCATAAAAAATAACTCCTACGATCATGGATTTTTTTGCTCCGTTTTTGGAAACAAAAATAGCAGAAAGAGGGTCTGATAAAATGAAGAAGAGATAGACGAGAATGAGAGACGTAAACCCAATAGTAGGTAAACCTGCCTGAGAGAAAAAAGTGGTAACGTATTGCTGCACCGCATCAAAAGCGGCAAATAAAAAAAGGAAAGCAAGGCTTAATACGCGTATTTCTTTTGAGATAACAACGTTCATCTTTCTTCCACCTTCCATATGTCCCAATACCGTGCGGGGTAGCGGAAATCGTCAGCCTGCGACTCTTCAAGGGTCGCGGTTGAGTAAAACATGAGCGTTGTATCGGCACGCCAATGAGTGCTGCTCCATGTGTGACCAGGACGTACTTTGCTTCTTGTTTGTGCGCATGCCACGCCCGTACAAACCCAGCGCGGTGATTGGACACCATGTAAAACCGTCTCACTCCCCGAACGTCAAAATCATTGGCAAACACCACCTGGCCGCGGTCGTCGATTGCAGTCACACAGTCTATCATTCTTGGCTTGTCCCCCGCCGTTGTATGATTATTTAAACGCAGTAAGTGACCGACGTTGGTATATCGGGAATGATCCGGGTCTTTAATCCGCTTCTCGTCAAACAATTGTTTTATCTCGGCAATGCCGTCTTCAATACGACGCGTGGGGTGAAAACCAAACGTCTTTTGGGCTTTGCGGGAACTCACGCGGTAGTTGCGTACATCGTCAACACTGCTATCCACTATCTCCAGCGCGGTATTGGGAACAAGCCCGGCTATCCTATGGGCAAGGTCAAAAATTTTTATATTCTTGCTATGGAGATTAAATACCCCGGTGTGTTTGGTCGTAAGATTATCTGCAATGGCACGAGCCGCATCCCGAACATGCAGGAGCGGCCGGAACTGGTTACCGCCAAATATGGTGAGCTTGTGAGTAGTCACCGCTTTGGTCGTCATCGTATTCACGGCCAAATCGAGTCTCACTCTTGAGTAGCGGTCGCCGACGCCATACAACGTCCCAAGCCGGAAAATCATGGCATTTTTACCCTTCAGGAATCCTTCCGCTGCTAATTTTGTTCGACCGTAGACTGATAATGGGCCAGTGGCTGCATCCTCACCCAGTAGGCCCTCATGCGCCCCATACACGGAGCAGGTCGAGGTGAGTAGGATTCGGCCGTCAAAGTTCTCGGAAAGCCAACGCACTGATTCCTGGTTAATCCCCCGCGAGATATCCGGGTTTAATGCACACGCAGCGTCGCCTACGAGCGCCAATATACCCCGCGCCGCCGGTTATGAGTATATTCATCCCGTTAGAGATAGTCCCGTTAGAAATTCAAACGGACTACCATGTTTCGTATTATTAATTTCCCATTTCTTGTTTATCATATTGACCGGCTTTATACAATTTCTAAACGGGACGCGATCTCTAACGGGATTCATGGGCACATAGTACCACATTTGACTTTATTCGTGATGACAAATGGTATAGAATATAATCGCGCATGAAAAACTTATTAATTTACATCAGTAAGACCGGCTCATTTCACTCCAACCAGGCTGACGTAGCCGGAGACGCATCCAAGCTGGTAAAAGTACAAATTGAAAATAGCCTGGCGCTCGGCTGGAAACCAGAGGATATTTTGATTTACACCAATTTTGTGTGTACGTATGGGCCGATCACCGCGACCATTTTGAAAGACGTTAAATTTTTTGACCGCAAGCCGCAGGCTTCTAAAATTAACGCGATCGTCAAGCTGTTTGATATGAGGCTTATAAAAAAAGGAGAACTCTATTGGTTTCATGATCTGGATGCCTTCCAGCTTGAGCCGATACGAGAATCGGAAATTCATCTCAAAACAGACGAGATTGCCGTCACAAAATACGGAGGGATCAAATTCCTCGGTGTTGACCGGCTAAGCACCGGCACGATCTTTTTCAAATCCGGCGCTGGTGACATCTTCCGGGCGATGCAGGAAATATATTACAAAAATAACATAGATGAAGAAGAGGCATTAGGTATATTAGTGAAAGATAATCCAAAAATAAAAAACCGTGTCAAGCAAATAAATCCAACCTACAACTTTATCGGCTACCACCTGAGATCAATGTATGCTGAGGCCACAAAACCGCTCAAAGTTGCCCATTTTCATCCGGGTGGCGGACTGCGGCGGGCAGGAGTAGAAAATTCCCTCCGGTTTTTTAAGGGTGAAAACAAACTCGGCGTCCCATTGATTACTTCCCAACTCATCAAGCTATTGCGCTATCACAGAATCGGATGAAAAATCTCCTCATCTATACTGGCCCTGCCAAGACATTCAGCCCCGAAGATACACAACTTGCCAAAGTTCAGATTGACAATAGTCTGGACTTGGGCTGGAGGCGGGAAGATTTGCTCCTCGCGACGGACTTTCCCTGGGAGTATAACGGAGTCCGGTCGCGGGTTGTACCGGACGGGTTGTATTATGACTTTGACAAAAACGCCAATAAGGCGGCTGTTTTGGTCTACCTCATCAATCAGGAGGTCATCCAACCCAACGAGCTGTATTGGTGCCATGACTTTGATGCGTATGAGCTAAACCGCATCACCGAAGCCGAGCTCGGGTTAAACGAGTATGATATGGGCCTGGTGCATTACTTTTATAAGCCCGAATGGTGCTTTAGCAACTTCTTTTTCAAACGTGAGGCAAAAGATATACTGGAGCTTCTCGACGCAACTATTCGACAAAGACCGTGGAAAAGCCGCAACAACGAAAAAACGGTAACCTGGCTCATAAAACACCACAAAATTGACCAAAAGAGATACAAAAAATTAAATGTCACGTATAATATAGCCAAACGATCACTGAGCACTGTCTATAACGAGGCGGAAAAACCTTTGAAAGTTCTGCATTTTCGGCCGAGCGACCCAAAAGATGACCGAATGACTGATACGGCGTTAAACATGTTTATGTATGGCAAAAATAGCCTTGCGATTCCACTCATGAACGAGCGATTGATTAAAATATTTAAATACCATCGCATACGATGAATACCGATCTCACCATTATCTTTCTCACCGCCAACCGGGTTCCCAAACAGTGGGCACAGTTTCATAAGGAGAAGCTCTTAGAAGCCGCAGCCGGCAAGCCTATCATCACAATCTCCAGAGAACCGTTGGATTGGGGAATAAATGTACTCCAAACCGAAACGTATGGGGCATCAAATATTTATTTTCAGCTCCTTAAGGGAGCCAAAATGGCCAGTACCGACTACATTGCAGTAGCCGAAGATGATGCCCTGTACCCCAAGGAGCACTTTGACTATCGCCCGGCGCCGGATACGTTTGCGTATAACATGAATCGGTTCAATCTCTTTACCTGGGGCAGGCCCACCTACTCATGGAAAAACAGGATGGGCAATTTTACGCTCGTTGCCCCCACGAAACTCGCCATCGAAGCGCTTGAGGAGCGGTTCGCTAAATACCCCAACGGCACGCCCGTGACCGGTGAGTTGGGAAGGCCAAATGTTGCAGAAAAACTCGGCCTCACGCCGCGCAAATCCGCCTGGTTTACCACAGAAATCTCCGTGGTCCATATAGACCATGAATTGGGAATTGATACGCTGGCGCGCACCCACCGCAAAGGCATGGGCATCTTGCGCTCGTACGAGATTCCCTACTGGGGCAGAGCCAAAGATCTCATCGGAAAGTTCGCATGATTCCGCTGGAAATTATGGAAGATACCACCATCATCTTTCTCACCGCCAATAAAGTGCCCAAGGGCTGGGCACAGCTTCACAAAGAAAAGCTTTTGGAAGCAGCCCAGGGTAAGCCGATTATTACCATCTCACGGGAGCCGCTGGACTGGGGAATAAATGTACTCCAAACCGAACCGTATGGCATATCCAATGTGTATTTTCAATTACTCAAAGGAGCCCAAATGGCCAGTACGGAGTTTATCGCCGTTGCCGAAGATGACACGCTCTATCCCAAAGAGCATTTTGACTATCGCCCACCCGTGGACACGTTTGCGTATAACAGAAACAAGTTTGGCGTGTTTACCTGGGGCACCCCCACATACTATTGGTACGACCGAACCAAAAATTCCACCCTTGTGGCTCCGCGCAAGCTCACGATCGAAGCGCTTGAGGAACGGTTCGCCAAGTACCCCAACGGTACCCCTGACGTAGCGCATTTTACCGGCGAACTCGGAAGAAGCACGATCGAGCGAAATCTGGGCGTCACCGTGCGGCCATGGATATGGTTTACCACAGAAACCTCGATCGTAAGCCTGGACCATGAATACGGCATTGACCATTTGGGCCGGACGCATCGTAAAGCCATGGGCATCCTGCGTTGTTACGACATCCCCTACTGGGGCAAAGCGGAGGATATCGTCCATACATTTGTCTAATATGGTTTCCGTTATTATCCCAACCTACTATGATCCGTTTTTGCAAAAAACGATTGATTCGCTCCTGACAAGCGCGGCAGGAACCATTGAAATTATCCCTGTTCTCGATGGGTATACGCCACAACCCGCTATCCGATCTCACCCACGCGTGAAGCCAGTTCCCCTGCCCAAAAATACTGGCTTACGGGGAGCTATCAATGCCGGCCTTGCCGCTTCGCGCGGGAAGTATATTATGAAGTGCGACGCGCATTGCATATTTGCTCCCAGGTTTGACACCATCATGTCCGAGTACTGTGATGAAAACTGGCTCATGATCCCCCGTCGGTTTAGCTTGAGGGAAACGACGTGGCAACCAAACGGCCATCGTCCGGTCAAGGATTATCATTACCTCGCGTATCCAACGCATTCCGCGCTCTACGGCACCAATATCAGTAATCAAGATTGGCCCGAACAAACAGCACGAAAATCAAATCCAAAATATGATATTGATGACACCATGACATTCCAGGGGAGCTGTTGGTTTGCTCATAAAAACTACTTTATGAAACGGGTGGGGTTTTTGGATAACAGACAAGAAACGTACGGTCCATGGGCAGATGATGTTCAGGAAATTGGCCTCAAGTATTGGCTGGGTGGTGGAGCAAATAAGGTAATCAAAAAAACATGGTATGCGCATCTTTCAAAGCGGTCCCATCACTATAAAAGCGGATTATTTTCCAGACAATACAAAATTAATCCTGCTGCCCAACTAGGTCACACGTGGTCGACGCGCCATTGGTTGCGCAATGAGGAGCCAAACATGATCCACCCGTTCTCGTGGCTGGTTGAAAAATTTTGGCCAGTCCCCACATGGCCTGAGGACAGAAGATTGTGGATGCTAAAGGAATGAATAATAAAACTACTATTATTTACTATACTGCCAATCGCGAACATCCGGGCTTTGCGGCGCGGGTCGTTGAAGACTTGATAAACGCAAGCGCGGGCTTGCCGATTATCAGCGTTTCCCATAAGCCAATGAATCTCGGAACCAACATCTGCGTGGGGGACCAACCGCTTTCGTATTCCAATGTGCTCAGGCAGACGCTCATTGGACTCAAAGCTGCAAAAACGAATTTTTGCATCGCTGCCGAAGATGACTGCCTGTACCCGCCGGAATATTTTCAATTTACCCCAGCAACCAAAACACACGTGTACCGGTACAGTAATGTCGTGGTTCATTTTGAGAGGAGAAACAGGTTTTGGGCAAAAAACTATGTGGAGGCAGCCCAAATGGCCGGCCGAAAATTTTGGATCCGGCGCATAGAAAAAATTTTGAAAGGACATGACAGCTGGGAACCAATCCCCGTCAATCCGCCCTATGTGTTTACAACCCGCGATATGCGGCTTTGGAGGGGCAAAAGTCCCGTCATCTACTTCAAAACCAAACAGAGCTTCCGCTTTAAAACTACTTTTTTCCGTGGAGCCATGACCCAGATCCCCTATTGGGGAACGGCAGAAGAAGTGTACAATACCTACTTAAGATGGCCGAAATCGGCGTCTATAAAGGCGCATTTACGGAAAAATTCTGCAAAGCAGGACTCACCATGTATGCGATTGACCCGTGGCTGGGGTATGCCGGGGCCGGCAGAACCCAGCAGGATCAGGCCAGGCAGGATTTTTTGTATGGACACACAAAACGCACGCTTAACCCGTACAAAAACTGCACAATCATCCGCGCACCATCAATGGTCGCGCTACAACAGATTCAGGATGAAAGTCTTGATTTCGTCTACATCGATGGAGACCACTCATTTCGCCACATTGCCGAAGATCTGGTGGAATGGAGTAAAAAAGTGCGTAGCGGCGGCGCAGTTTCCGGCCATGATTATTTTTATTACGGACCGCACTCCACGAGAGTTATTTGCCAGGTGAGTCCGGTGGTAGATGCCTATGTAAAGACGTTTGAAATACCCAATTTGTACGTCTTTTGCAAAGGGAAAAACGCCACGGACAAAGATGATCGGTACCCAAGCTGGATGTTTTTTAAACTATAATCCCGTTAGAAGCCGCGGCTTCTAACGGGACGAGGCCGTTTTTGCACGCAATAATCCCCAACCTGGTATTTTCATAAAACAGCCGCTCGTTCCGTTTCCAGCCGCCGGAAACGGTTTCCATCCGCGGATGATACTGGTGTAGACCCTGTATGTCGTCTCGTATCGTAAACGGAATGCCGGCCCGAGCCCACCGGGCGCCAAAATCACAATCATCATAGGCATACCCGTGCATAAACGCTTCGTCCCAGCCGTTAATTTTTTCAATATCTTTCTTATTAAACATCGCCAAAAAGTAATACCCGGGATTGTGGTTGCGATAGCCAGAATTGACCAAGGACCAGGTAGCCTTACCATCCGCATGCTCATCAAAAACCTGGGCAACAACATTGGTACCTATCACCGTTTCTAACTGCGCAAGTACCGGCGTAATCGGCGTAACCTCGGGGCTCGTAATGATGACAGAGGGGTACTTCGCGTGGCGTACGCCGATATTGAGCGCCTTGCTGCAGTTAAACCCCGCTTTAATCGTATAGGGAATAATTCTGACATTTTTACCAAGCTTATACTTTTTAAAATACGTGCGCAGTTTGGGTGCACTCCTTGAGGGGATAATAAACTCTTTTTTTTGCGGCATCCCATCATACGCACGCTTCGTATTTTTAAACAGATCCAAGCGATTGCTGTCTAGCGGTATGATGATGGAAAACATACTATGGCAGCGGCCCAAAATGAAAACTTGGGTACGTTGCAAGAAACGTTTTTATCGTAAGCGGTGCATATCCTTTTTCATCGATATTCACCAGTGTATGAGCGCGATGTTCATCCCACAAATCTTTTTGCGTCATAATTTTTCTTAAAATATCTTCATCGTTTCCCACCTGGTCTCGTCGCGTATATGCATCAGAAAGATTGTTTAATTTCAACCGTATGTTCTTTACTCCTCCCATATAGGTATAATGCCAGCCGCTGTTTTTTATCCGATTTAATCCCTTCCTGGCTAACCCTTTTAATCTGTACGGAACCATCATGTTTTTATACGGTGTCATCACCGAGCCGTTCCAGTCTCTCCCCCCCCAACAATTCACAAAGTAATAAAAAAGACATTGCTTAAACGTCACCGGCGTATTGCTGTCTTTCACCTGCATTACTCTGTCGGGGTCTGGGATTTCATCAACATCAGAGACTATGACTCTGTCTTCATCTTTGGCTGTTGCCAACCCCCTGGTGATACAATTTCTTTGCCATTCCTCAATCGCCCAGGCATTTTTCGCTCGATCCAACATTGGTGTGTCTTCTACCTTTACATGGATAATTTTATTCAAGTATTTTTTATAAGATTTTTTATTTTTCTCAAATAAAAAATCTTTTGGCTTGTCCGTAAATGTTTTGTTTGCTTCCACAAGCACGAAATAATCGACCACGTCGTGTAAGGTCATGAGCCGTAGTTCCAACAGCTCCAGTTCGTTAAAAAACAAAAAACAATCAAAGATTTTCATAGAGTTGGAACATATTCTCGACAATGCCGCACCCTTCCCTTCTGCCCGGTGTTTCGGGGTGCCGCAGCGTCACATCATTATTCCAGAAATTGATATTGGCATAATTATAAAAATCCAAAACCGTTATTCTCTTACCGGATTTAATATGGTCGATAATTTCCGGTTTTAAAGATATAAGGACTTCATTTTCCTTATCTTTTCCTAGTTCAAACCATGCGCTCGTCATGGCCTGCTCGGTCCCCCACCCAACATTATGGGCAAATGCGTACTCTTGAAGCGCAAGAAACATGTTCTTGGTCGTCAATGCAGCCGGAAAATTCAAAAAATATTTATCTTTCATAACGTCACGTTTTACCAAAAATACGTCGCCATCAACGATGATGTAATTGCCCAGATCGTGAATAAAATCCATGATATGCTTCGGGTTTTGCGTAAATCGTTTCCAGACATGGGTATTAAAACAAATAAACCCTGCCCGTTTGCCGTGCACCATGGGCTGGGTAAATAGTTTATGAATCGTCGTTGTCTTTGGCAGCCTGTTTATCACAATGTCATCTTCTGTATAGAGCACAATATCAGAGTCAGCCGCCGATACCACGCGGTATTGATTCAGTACCATGCTCCCTCTTGGAATGACTTTTTTTGATAGAACGGTCCACCCCTTCTTTCGCAGCGTATCATACCAATCTGTAGACACACCGCCTGGAAACTCATCTACCGACAGTATTTTTTTGCTAAACACACCGCACTGCTTTTCAACCGAAGCAACGCAGTTTTGCATAAGCTGCAGCCTGCTTTGAAGATTTGTGGTGATCATGCAGCAATCAATGTTCATACAGATTTTATTATAGTACCCTCATATATCTCTCGTTTGACCCGCCGATGACAATGGTTTCAGTCTTAACCTCAGGATTTTTTTGACTCCACTGCTCCCACGCTAAATGTTCTCCCCACTTACCGTCATATTTATCTATCGGATCCTTCCAATCATCCCAATAAAGTATTACGTTTTCCTTAAGAAGCGGCTTAATAAAATCCAGTGCCAATATAGATGATGAATGTATATCAACATCAATATTCACAAAAATTAAGTTACTAATTGACTGTTGGACTTCTTTTGTAAGGCTTTTATCAAAAAACCCGTCAACGAGCATGAATCTCGGGTCATTCTTAACACCTATTTTAGTTAGCTCATCTAGCACGATTGATTTAGGATGTGCAAAATTCCCCCTGATGTGTCTCCCCGGACACCATACGCCGGGAGTTTCATCCGGAAGGCCACACCATGAATCAAACCCAATTAGCGTCGTATCTTTAAAATTCTTTACTATTTGGTTCACCTGCCACACATAGCTTCCCCCTTTACCGACGCCAAATTCCAAACAGGTTTTTGATCCCGGAGGAAACAACCTTTGGGCTTCTAAAAAAGCTTGTACAAACACTGATTGAGACATTATACTAATTTGTTTATAGACTAAGAATTAGAAAGCTGCAAATGGTTCTAGCCTGCGGACAATATTTATGCACATCGGCTACATTATATCGCAAGGACTGTTGCTGGTGTTACATTTGATATAGAATGAATCCCGTTAAAGAAAATTAAGATGAAACTTATCGATGGGTTAAAATTAAAAGGAAGACCGGCGGAAATACCGGATTGCTCCCGCGATGACTTACCCCAGTTTTTTGTGGGACTGGGGTACAAGGTGGGAACCGAAATCGGCGTCTTTAAAGGAGAATTTTCTGAAAAATTTTGCAAAGCCGGTTTGAAACTCTATGCCATAGATCCTTGGCAACTCTATAAAGATTATGAAGATTTCTACGACCAAGAAAGACTCAACTTCTTCTACGAACACACCAAACGGGTACTTGCCCCCTACCCTGACTGCACCGTTGTCAGAAAAACATCCATGGAAGCAGTCACCGACTTTGCCGATGAAAGTTTAGATTTTGTCTATATTGACGGGAATCACCAACTCAAATATGTGGTCGAGGACATTACCGAGTGGTCAAAAAAAGTGAGAGTAGGTGGTGCAATCACAGGACACGATTACGTATATACCAATTCCAAAACAAAAGGTGGAATTTGTCATGTCGTTTATGCGGTCAACGCGTATACGCAAGCGTACCGAATCGATAATTGGCATGTGTTAGGTCGCAAAGAACAACTCCCCGGGGAAGTACGGGACACATTCAGAAGTTTTTTATGGATAAAAAAGGAATAATTTATTACACAGACAACAGGTTGGGTGAGCCGATATTCTCGGCAGTGCAACAGCAACTGCTCAAGTCCGGGCTACCGATTGTCAGCGTGTCGCTCGCGCCAATTACTTTTGGCCGCAATATTGTCCGCGTCGGTGAACCAGGCTACATAAGCATGGTAGACCAAATAGTCACGGCTCTTGAAGCAAGTGGGGCTGATTACGTCTTTTTTTGCGAACATGATGTGTTATACCATCCGTCACACTTTGATTTTACCCCGGCCAAAGACGACGTCTATTATTACAACATGAATAATTGGCGCTGGGCCTATCCGGGCAACAAGATCATTCGATATGACGGCCTCACCTCTCTTTCCCAGTTGTGCGTACGAACAACCCTCGCATTGCAACACTTCAAAACGCGGCAGGAACGTATGTATGCCATCGGCCTGGAAAAATTCCGGACGAAAGACCCTCACCATGCAAGGGTTTGGGGATATGAACCCGGAAGAAAAACGGGCGGCAACGGCGAGTGGTATTCACCCTCCCCCAATATCGATATCCGCCACGCGACCACATTTACCCTGCGAAAAGTTGGACTCAAAGACTTTAGAACTAAACCCACCGGCTGGAAGGAAACAACGCTTGATAATATCCCAGGGTGGGACGTACAATCACTATTTACATATGGCAGACCATGACTTAAGCATACTTATTCCGAGTCGCAATGAAATGTTTTTGGCCAGGACGATAGAAGACATATTGGCCAATATTGAAGCCAACACGGAAGTGATTGCCGTGCTGGACGGAGCGTGGGCAAATCCGGCTATCCCCCAGCATGAGCGGGTCAATGTAATTTACCTAGCCCAAAGTATCGGCCAGCGCGCAGCAACGAATCTGGCGTGCCGGTTGTCCCGGGCCAAATACGTGATGAAACTTGACGCCCACTGCTCCTTTGACAAAGGATTTGACCGCAAAATGCTTGAGGCATTTCAAAAGTCCGGTGACGACGTGACTATGGTGCCGATCATGCGAAATCTCTGGGCCTTTGACTGGAAATGTTATCACTGCGGATGGAAAAAGTATCAGGGGCCAACACCCAAAAAATGTGAACAATGCGGTAAAAGCGACAGGATCAAAAGGAAGATGCTATGGATTGGCAAACGAAACCCACAGAGCACATCCTACTGTTTTGACGCCACGCCCCACTTTCAGTATTTTGGAGACTGGAAGCATCGGCCTCAATATGAGCATGACACAAAAAAAACGGGGCTTACGGAAACCATGTCACTTCAGGGAAGCTGCTGGATGCTCACCCGTGCGCGGTACTGGGATCTGGACATTTGTGATGAGCGCTTCGGCGGCTGGGGTTCCCAGGGCATCGAGGTGGCAGTGAAAACATGGCTTTCCGGCGGCCGGGTACTCACCAACCACAACACCTGGTATGCGCATATGTTTAGAACCCAGGGCGGCGATTTTGGCTTCCCCTACTCGATATCCGGGCGTGATCAGAAAAAGGCGCAAACCTATGCGCGCGATCTGTTTTTTAACAACACCTGGTCCAAACAAGTGCGTCCACTCTCCTGGCTGGTGGAAAAATTCTGGCCGGTGAAAGGCTGGACCGACGAAGATTTAGCGAAACTCAAAAATAACACCTTCCGATTCAAGGATATGGCCGATACCAAAGCTGATGAGAGTTTACCCCGATCGGATCGGGGTGAACCGCAAGCCGATACATCCAGTGACATTCTCCAAACCCAAAAAACCAAACCCAATATGGAGCCAGCCCTTCGTTTGCCCGCAAGTGGCGTCATTTACCCCGTTAGATCCGAACATACAGATTTCATCCCGCTAGAGAACGTATCTAATAAACCAGCCAACTAACAATATGCAAAGTAGGGATCTAACGGGGTCTATTATGCCAAGCTATAAGCGCGCATTAGTAACGGGCGGAGCCGGTTTTATCGGCTCCCATCTTACCGAGCGCTTACTTGCCGACGGGTGGATCGTCACGGTCATTGATGATTTAAGCGAAGGAAAATGGGCAAATCTACCTCGTCACAAAAATCTAACGAAGCATAAACGATCAATTCTTGACCCCATAACTGCACTGGTAAAACGTACTGACGTCATTTTTCACTTGGCTGCCCTCCCACGGCTGAAGCGGTCGCTCGATGACCCCTGGCAAACCCACCGCGTAAACGTGGAGGGTACACTCAATCTGTTGCTTGCGGCAAAAGCGGCAACCGTCAAAAAGTTTATTTTTGCTTCCAGCTCATCTATCTACGGCAACCGCAATCACCCGCCGTTTCATGAGAACATGATACCCGATCCGTTGGTTCCCTACTCGCTCCATAAAGTGATTGGCGAGTCGTACTGCCGGATGTTTTCACAAGTTTGGAAGCTTCCGACCGTTTCGCTGCGCTACTTTAACGTGTACGGGCCGCGCATGAACCCCGATAGCCCGTATGCCAATTTACTCCCCAAATTTATCAAACTCATGTCCCAGGGTAAAACCCCCCGCATCAATGGTAACGGCAGGCAAACGCGTGACTTTACCTATGTTGATGATGTGGTAGAAGCAACCATATTGGCAGCGCGCTCCCCCATTAGTGGTGAAGTATTCAATATCGGCAGCGGCAATACGATTTCTGTTCTTCGTGTTGTTGAGCTACTGAACAAATATTTGGACAAACGCATCCGGCCCACTCACGGCCCACCGGTTATTGAACCCAGAGCGACCTTGGCAAATAACGCCAAGGCCAGGAGACTATTGGGCTGGAGGCCAACCATCCCGTTTGAAGAAGGTTTAACTCGGATGGTGCAACACGTATGATTCAGGTCGAACCATAGATAGTTTGCTATGGTCCACCAACCACTCTGCGCAAACCCAATCAAATCCTGTATCAAGGTCCACACTGAAACGCGGATCAATGACGAGCGGATAGATGTTCTTCCCACTCATTGAGCCGGTTAGGATTGTTTTTGGCCGGATTGCGTCTATGTGACCGGTTTGCCAATAAATCGGAGGCAATAGTTGCCGCGGCGCGTTATATGGCTCGTCAATGCCTTCCACGTCGAGCAAATTCTTCATCGGACTATGCTCGCCGGTAAGCCGCCACATCTTGTGGGGATTCTGCCCCGCTGGTACCACGCCGCGCACGCTGTCGGCGCGAGGATGGGCAAGAAGAATTTTGATTGCTTTGTCCACGAGTCCGGTCGGCCGGATCGGCGACGTCGGCCGCAGCTGTACCACCACGTCAGGCCTGTACCCTTCATGTTTGTCCAGCCACTGTAGTGCGTGGATAAAGACCGGCAGGTCCGTGGTGTTGTCCTTGGCAAATTTTGCCGGGCGAAGAAACGGCGTCTCTACGCCAAATTTTCGCGCCACCGCGGCAATCTGTTCATCTTCGGTTGAGACGATGACGCGAGTCACTAGTTTCGATTGTTTCGCCGCGGCTATGCTCCAGGCAATGAGCGGAATGCCGTGGAATAGCTTGATATTTTTGCGCGGAATGGACTTGGACCCACCCCGCGCCGGAATAATCGCCAAAACTTCCATATGAGTTACCATGCGGTCCACCCTCCGTCAATTACCAAGTTGCTGCCGGTCATGTAGGAAGACGCATCGGAGAGTAAAAATATGATCGCTGCATTGTATTCATCTTGCTTTGCCATACGTCCCAAGGGAGTCCGATCACTATACCGCTTCACAAATTCCTTATCGTGACCATGGTATACCCCGCCGGGAGTCAGCGTATTGACGCGGATGCCCCGACCCGCCCAATACGTCGCCAGATAGCGGGTAAGGCCCAACACACCGGCCTTTGTGACCGAGTATGCTACCGGCTTAAACATTGGTTTGGCGCCTTTTTTTTGATACAGCCTCTGGTCTGGCCCAACCAGACCGTAGGTTGAAGCGATGTTCACGATGCTTCCTTTACTCTGCGACAGCATTGCTGGCGCTACTGCTTGAGCCATAAGAAACATGCCGGTGATATTGACGTCCATGCTCTGGTTCCATAACTCCAACGGATACTCTTCAAAGGAATGAGTATGTTTCTTGGCCTCTCGCCCCTCAAACTTCGGGTCAATTCCGGCGTTATTTACCAACCCGTCGATTCTTCCATAAAGCTTGAGCGTTTTTTTTACTAGGGCATGTACCGATTTCTTGTCAGTCACATCAACAGAGAATTGCGCACTATCGGCATTAATATCCGCAACAACAGGAATCCCACCGGCCTCTGCAATAGCACGCGAGTACTCCCTACCCAAGAGTCCAGTGCCTCCGGTGATAATAATTACGTGGCCGTCTAACCTGAAACTATCTAATACGCTCATACTAAAGTTCAACCAATCGTTTTTTCCGAACTGATTCCTTGGCAGCAAGCACAATTTTCAATGTTTTGATGCCATCCTCCAGTGTACACAAAGGTTGTTCGTTTCCTGCAATGCAGGCTAAAAAGTGGCGCATTTCTGACTCGTACAATGTGTTGCGCTCAAAGTTTTTGAGCGGCTTCGCATTGTCCCAAGAGATTATACCACTCTCCCCAATAATGCGAAGGGTGTGAGCCTCCCTGCGCTCCAGATAATTCAGGTGCACATGGCCAGTCGCACCTCGCTTAAACCGCAAAAGCACGTCTGCGGTGTCTTCCACATCAATTCCAAGTCCGCTGCTGCGGCCTTCCACAGCGCAAACCCTCTCGACTTCGCCGATCAGCCACCGAAGGTAATCAAACGGGTGACACAATGTCAGAAGCGCCCCGCCGCCTAACGCCGCATTTGCGGCGTAACTTTTGCGATAGTCTTCCCATGGGTGCCAACCCGGCAAGTATTGGCCCCAGTGTGCCTGGACACTCACCACCTTACCAATAGCTCCCTTCTCCAGCTGCTTTTTGACCTTTCGCAAACCCGGATGAAAGCGGAACTGGAACCCCACTTGCACCACCAAATTCTTTTTCTTTACCAAGCGCTGCAAATCTATCACTCCGTCTAACGTATGGGAAATCGGTTTTTCCAAAAACAAATGCGAACCCGCCTTGGCCGCCGCAATTGCTATTGGTAAATGCATCGCTGTGGGATTAGCAATTATTGTCGCGATTGGTTTGTGAGCCAAAGCCTTATCCAAATCGGATTCTGTGGGAATCCCCGCAATCTCCGCATCCGGTACTGTACTGTTGCCGGTGCGATACAGCACAAATTTCTTGTGGCCCAATGCCCGTAAGTTTTGTACATGGCGCCGGCCGATGGAGCCAAACCCGGCGATCAAAATCGGCCGATTGAACTTCATATCCGCCTCAACTTCCGCATTGCCGGGCGCTCACTGTCATATATTTTTTTGATACCATCCCCCAATGCCGCCTCCACCACCCGAATGTATTTGACCAAGCGAGAAAAACCTCCCGGCTCAACCGATGCCGCCTGGTCAGTACCCCACATCGCCCGGTCAAGCGTGATATGCCGCTCGATGTAGCAGGCTCCGAGTGCTACCGCGGCAACCGTTGTTGCCAATCCCACCTCATGGCCGGAATACCCTATCGGGCAGTCAAACATTTGGCCAAGTCTAGTAATCATACGCAAGTTGAGTTCCTCAACTGGACACGGATATGCACTGGTGCAATGATTGATGATCAAGTCGCGAATACCCAATACTTTGACGGAGGATTGAATTTGCCTCATCGTCGACATGCCGGTAGAAAGGATTACGGGCCGGCCGGTTTTGCGGACGCGCATAAGGAGGTCCGCATCGCTTAACATCGCCGAGGGCACTTTGTAACACATTGGTCTAAATTGCTCCATAAAATCAACCGAGGGTGTATCCCATACCGATACAAACCATGCGATCCCCCGCTTCCTGCAGTATCGATCAATTTCCTGATACTCTTTATGCCCAAACTCAATTTTCTTGCGGTACTCCAGATAGGAAATATAGCCCCACGGCGTCTCGAGCTTCTTTGTCTTCTCCCCCTTCGGTACACAAAGCTCCGGCTTCCGTTTTTGAAACTTCACGCTATTACATCCTGCAGATTTTGCCGCATCAATCAGGCGTTTTGCTAATTTCAAGTTCCCATTGTGATTGATACCAATTTCCGCCACGATGTACACAGGCAAGCCTGCGCCCACCGCTTGATCCCCTAACTGTACAGTTTTCTTTCTGTTATGGAGCATACTAATACGCTTTGTCCGATTATAGTTAATTATGCCCTACCCTGCAAATCAACATCCTTTTATCTTTTATGAAGATGTCAGTTCTTTCAATACGTTATCCCTGGTAATAAGTTTGATTGAGCTTTCCGGATAAAGTTTCTTGAAAGTCGCAAAATTGGGGATTCTTACTCCCGTTATTATACCAAATAATGGGAGTTGTAAAGGGTTAAGTTCGCATTGAAGGTCTATTAGCCACGAAGTCTGGTTTAGTAGTGGCGTAGGACAGGGTTGAAGTATTGACAATGTCGTATTAATTTGATAACATCAAGTTATGATTTCTTTACAAAAATTACAACAAGCTATGCTTGAGTCTAGAGAATTTGGATCTATTACCCCAGTTGAAAGAAGAGAATATCTGTCATGGCTTGAAAAATCCACTGACAACAAACTTATTAAGGCTGTGGTTGGTTTTCGTCGATCAGGTAAGTCATTTCTTTTGAAGATACTCACAAAATCATTACTGAAAAAAGGTGTGCCAATATCTAATATTTTCTATTTAAATTTTGAAAATGATTTATTAAATAATATTAAAACTGCTCAGAGTTTACGAAATGTGTGGGAAGTTTACCTGCGAGAAATTGCTGATTTGGATCATCCTATTTATATAATTTGGGATGAAATACAGTTAATTTTAGGTTGGGAAAAATTAATCCGTTCACTTTTCGAACAGGGAAAATATAATATTTTCATAAGCGGATCAAACAGCAATCTTCTTTCAGGAGAATTAAGTTCAAGCTTGTCAGGCCGGAGCCTTACGCTGGAAATTAAACCATTTAGCTTTCTAGAATACTTAGACTACTTAAAAATAGATAGGGATTCATATTACTCCCAAAAGCAAAAAATAGACCAAGCTTTTTCTGTTTATTTACAAAGAGGCGGGATTGCTGAACAATTTAATCTGGATGAGGAATTTCTATTAAATTATCAATCGGGGCTAGTCCAAAAAATAATTTTGGATGATATTATAAAAAGATATTCGATTGACAATGTCAATGTACTGAAACAAGTCTTTGAGTTTATAAGCGGAAATATTACATCAACAATATCGCTGCGGAAAATTGTTAACAGACTAAACGAACAAGGAGTAAAAGTTTCGACATCTACAATTGATAATTATATCAACTATTGGCAAACTTCATATGCAATTGAGAAACTTAACAAGTTTGACTATAGATTAAGCCGTGTTTTTAATAGAACTTCAAAATATTATGTAATTGATAATTTGTTAATAAAAGGGAGGGAGGAATCAGATGAAAAAAGGTTAGAAAACCTGGTTTATATAGAACTTACAAGAAGACATGGACGAGAAAATGTATATTTTGGACAAGATCCGAATGGCTATGAAATTGATTTTGTAGTTAAAAAGGAGGAAAAATTTATGTTTTTTCAAATTTGTATTGAACTTAACGATAAAAACGCTAAACGGGAATTTGGAAACTTAGAATTAATTAGTAAGTATATTAAAGGACAAGGAATTGTTCTTTTTCTTGATGATGTTAGATCTAATTCTGATTCAAGACTATGCACTCCTGTAATTGAATGGCTGTTGGCCAATATATACTAAGCTCGCATGAGCTGTCGCTCTTTATGTTAATTGAAATTGTTGTTAATATGGCGGTTAATTATTGTCTGCCTTGCAAATCAACATCAGGTGCGGGGTGAATTCCGTCTGGATCACGGTTAATCCTACTTGGACACACATGAGCTTGAGCACATCAGTTTCAAAGTGGTGCAAATGGGCAAAGCCAAGCGGCCCGCCCCGAGTTCTCCAGCTGGGTACCTCAATCACCAAATGCCCGTCTTTTTCGACAAATTCGGCCATCTTTTTTAAGAAATCCAGAGGGTACGGTAGGTGCTCTAAAACATGAATGGCCGTCACCAAGTCAAATTTTTTCTGGGGAATCTTGTCCATGTCAGCATAAACTTTTACATATTTGGCTTTTACATATTTAAGATCTGATTCTGTGCCCACTTTGATTTTTGCACCCATCACCTCAAGCAAATAACCGTGGCCACAGCCAATATCTAAATGCGAATTGACTTCTCCTGCCACCCTTTTGATGATTTCGGCATCAAGTTTTGCCCGATTTTCTTCGCCTTTATCCATGCCTTCGGGTGGTTGGTTAATTGTGCTGCGGTAGTTACCCGAACCGTAATATATATCCAGTTCTGCATCGGACAGGCGGGGGTTCTGGAAAATCAAGCGACAATCCTGACACACACAATAGCGCGTAATTATGATAGCGTTAACCTTAACACCAGGAGTAATTTCAACAATTAGGTCGCCTCCGGATAAAATTCGATACTCACTAACTTGGGAGCTTTTACAATTGGGACAAGATTTAAGGGTAATCATGCTCTGCAAATCAACATCAGGTGCGGGGTAAATTCCGTGTGTTCTACATTTAAACCCACTTCCCTGCACATGAGTCGGAGTACATCCGGCTCGAAGTGAAACAGGTGCGGCAAACGCAGCGGCCCTCCGGGACTTTTCCAGGTAGGAACTTCGATAATGAGGTGACCATTCGGATTCGTACATGCCACCATTCGTTTTAAGAAGGCAAGCGGATCCGCTACATGTTCCAATACGTGTATCGCCGTCACCAGATCAAAATGCTTTTTACCAACGTCATCAATGTCCGAATAAACTTTAATGCCGCTTGCCGTGACATGATCAACCTCGGACTCCACCCCTGCCCTGCTTGCGGCACCAACTTGCTCAAGCAGGTA
>Ga0075709_101_pt1 | contig 60966 bp, 46 predicted proteins | sample RifGroA2_FD_67740 | JGI IMG/M metagenome (GOLD analysis project Ga0075709, IMG submission 67740) | Microgenomates (Gottesmanbacteria) bacterium GW2011_GWA2_47_9 | reverse complement strand
AACTCTTCCATCATGCGCATACTTGGCTTCTGTGATCCCTTAAGCGCTTTCACACCTGCCTCTTGAATAAACGCAGCTGTGCACCCTATGGTATGCGTCAGCAGATAATCGATGCGCGCAATAATTGTCTCCGGAACGACAAGATACCCCAATCGCCACCCCGTCATGGCATATGTTTTAGAAAATCCGTCCACGATGATCGTCTGTTTTTGCATACCCGGAATACTATATATACTTGGGTATAGCTTACTACTATAAACCATCCGGCTATACATTTCATCGCTTATTACCCAGCATCCTCTCCCCTTTACGCAGTCGGCAATTTCTTCAATATCTTTCCTTGGTATCATTCCGCCGGTTGGATTACTCGGAGAATTCAGGATGATGACGCGCGTTTTCTTTGAAAATTTTTTACGAAACACTCCCATATCAAAACTAAAATGATTTGATTCAACAAGTGGGATAGAAATAGGTTTCCCGCCGAAAAATTCTATAAGCGTCCGGTAGGTCGGAAACCCGGGATCCGGATATATGACTTCATCGCCGCTGGAAACGGTAGCAGCAAGGCTGGCAAAAATCGCGGTTTTTCCGCTCGGCGTGACGGCAATATTGCCTGCGGATGTCTGCTTTTTTCGCGCTGCGCTCACATGGTGAGCAATCGCCTCGCGTAACTCCCAAATCCCAAGCGGCGGCGTATACTTGGTTTTGCCGGCTTTTAGTGCTGCAATTCCCGCCTGCACGATGTGTGTGGGCGTTGCAAAGTCCGGCTGGCCGATTTCCAGGTGAATTATAGATTTCCCTTGCCGCTCAAGTTCTTGTGCTTGTGAAAGCACTGCATACGCCCCTTCAGGCGCAAGGATCCCCATCCGAGATGCAAGCTTCATATAGTTGGAATCAACATGTTTGCCAAAAATTCTTCCCTTGGGAGTTCCGGTGATAAATCTTCAATGGGTTTACCAAAACTAAGCTTCGGAATAAGTTTCGCGTCATCGATTTTGATAAAGTCCGGCACTCCATACCCGCTTTTGGGCGTTGTCCCTTCATATCGACTGTTAAAATACATTTCCTGAAACTGTTTGATGATGCCGTAGGAATGATTGTTCAAAATAAAAAGCTTGACCGGTATACGATAATGGGCGATCGTCTGAAGTTCTTGAATGTTTATCTGCAAACCCCCATCACCGATGATACAGATGATCGGCCGCTTATGAAGAGCAATCGACGAGCCGATTGCCGCAGCCATCGAATAGCCCATGGGAGAATTCCCCATGGCAGAAAACAGCCGCTGGCCCTTTTTGACATGAAATGCCTGGATTGTCCAGGTGAGGTTCGCCCCGCAATCCGTAACCACAATTGCCTTATTGTCTAATATCTCCGACAGCGTCCGAATAAAAACATAGGGGTCGACAAGTATTTTTCTTTCATACCATTCCGGTACTACCGATGGATATTTTTTAGCCCAACCGAGCGTTAATTTTTTCCAGTCTCTCCAATTCGGAAACTTGACGTTTTTTAGTTCTTGAAGAATAACAGGAAGAACGTCGCGAATATCCGCACATATCCCAATATCCGGATCAAGACCCCGACGTTTATAGAGTTCTGCCCGATCGATATCAATCACAACTTTTTTGGCTCCGCGGGCAAACGTTTCCGGCTTGCCGCCGGTAATCCGCGTGTCGAGCCGCGACCCGATACTCACCAGAACGTCACTATTTTGCACCCGGTACAGAGGGTGGCTATGATGAATGGTATCAATGCCACTCCATGTAGTCACCACCGGCACTCCGATAACCTGAGCAAGCCTATTAAATGTATCCACGGCATCCGCATACCGTATCGCCCCTCCTGCCACTAAAACCGGGCGCTTGGCTTTTTGCAGTAATGCAATCGCAGCACGCACGCTTTTTCGTATATCACCCCTTGTATCTACATCGGGTGCTAACTCTTTCATGTTGAAGCGTTTGAGATTCTTGGGATTGATGATAGCCCGCTGAACATCCATGGGAATGTCCAAAAGTACTGGACCCGGTCGGCCGCCTTTGGCAATTGCGACTGCTTTTTCCAAATAGTAGCGGACAAGCAACGGATCTTCGATACGGACGGCAAACTTGGTAAGCGGTCCTACCATGCCTACAATATCCGTCTCCTGAAACCCAACTTGCCGAACGTTCCTTCCCTGCTTGGATTCAAAGGTATTCACTTGACCGGTAATGTAGATCGTAGGGGTCGAGTCAAAGTATGCGCAGGCAATGCCTGTAATGAGATTTGTCATTCCCGGGCCGCTTGTTGCCATAGCGGCGCCAAGATTCTTTGTCATTCGGCTATATGCCTCCGCTGCTATTGCCCCCGCCTGCTCGTGTTGCACGCAGATATAATCAATGTCTTTACGCTGCGCTATGGAGTTCACCATGTGCACCGAAGCACCGCCGATTATTTGAAACACGTGGTGAATATCCTGATCAACAAGGAAGGAAATTAAATAATCGGAAAGCTTCATTCTGTGTTTTGAGGAATCAATTGCGCAAACACCTCCCGCATCGCGTCTTCATGTCCCCAAATAACCCATTTTGGATTTTTTCCTTCACGATCCAGTCTCGGGATTGCCTCTATGCTGCCATCATTCAAATATTGCTCATACTTTTTATATATCTCATCGTCAAACAATGCCTTACAAACCTCTACATGTGGCGCGACTATTCTTATAGCGTCCAATTGCGTTACTTCTATCCCCTCCGGTTTTATTTGCCCGTTCTCAATTACTGTCATAGCGCAATGTTACGCCTTGCCTGCAATATTTGTCAAATAGCTTAAGATGGTTCTTTCAAATCCATCTTTTAGTCCATACATTGGTTTCCAATCCAACTGCTTGATTTTTTCAATATTTGGTCTGCAGCGCTCAATCGGACTCTCGATATACTTTTCTCCGCTTTTGCGCATTTCTTTTATAACTTTTATCTCTTTATTGGAAATAATTCCGGATAGTAAACTTGCCAGTTCTCGTATCTGTATTTCTGCCTGGTTATTTCCCACATTATAAACTTCGCCATTTCTTCCTTTAAGCAATACGGTAAGAATTGCACTTACTGTGTCGGCAATATAACAAAATGTTCGGAGACTCTTCCCTTCACTTTTCATAACAATATCCTGACCCCTAACTACATTAGCCACAAAATCAGCGTGAACCCTGCCGTCATCCAAGCTCATACCGGGCCCGTACGTATGAAACAAGCGAACAATTTTTATAGGCACACCGTACTGATGGTACCAGGAGACACAGATGGCTTCTCCCATACGCTTACTTTCTGCATAGCAAGATCGCAAACTCATTGGATCAACAAATCCATAATCGGTTTCCGATATTTCCTTCTTTGCGTTCACAACGCTACCATATATTTCCCCACTGCTCATAAATAAGAATCCTTTAACTTTTTTATTTCTTGCGAGTTCTAACAGGTTCATTGTCCCTGTTATATTTGGCTTTAACGTCCCCACCGGATCTGACGAATAAAACTTGGGGCTCGCATGGCTTGCCGCATGGATAATATAATCAATTTTTTCTCTTATCTTTAGCGGTTCGCAAATATCCTGGATGATAAGAGAAAGTTGCTTGCTTTTTAAATGTCTAGAAAATTTGCTGACTGCTTTGTTCTTGTTTCTCACTACCGCCAGAACCCGGATGCTAAAATTTTTGTAGGCATTTAAGTACATGAGTGTCTCCACCAAGTATGTTGCGATAAAACCGCTTGCACCGGATATGAGTACGGTACGACGGGAAAATAAATTCCAATTGATGTTCCGTTTCACTATTGCTTTGATGTCTTGTTCAATAATGGGATTCATACAAATATTTTTCTCTTATGTTTTGTATACCATTTGTACGTTTCTTTAATACCCTGAGTAAATCTGGTTTTCGGCCGCCAACCCAATTTATATATTTTTTCCCAATCAAGATGCTGGAATGGTATTTCATTCTTTGCCGTATTGGCTATCCGGAAAGAAATTTTCTTTTTTAGTATTTTTTGACTAATCTTTACCACGTCCGATACAGACGAAGAATCGTTCGACGAAACATTAAACGCTTCTCCTTTTATACGCTCCAGATGCTCAAGAAGAAACACATACGCACGGGCGACATCTGCCACATACACATAATCACGCACATGCGTGCCATCACTGCGAATGGTAAGGGTTTGACGGCTAACGAGTGACTGCATAATACCGGGAATAATTCGAGAAAAATTATTGTCCCCCGGACCATAAATATTCCCGAATCGGGTTATTACCACTGGCAAACCGTAGGTTTTATAATACGCGGTGGCAAGAAGATCTGCTGACGATTTCGAAACTTCATACGGGTGATCACCGGCCAGCGGATCGGTTTCCAGCAATGTCTTTTGTGACTTTCCGTATGCCTTGTCAGATGAGGCAACAATAACCCCTTTCACACCCGTAGCATTTCGCGCTGATTCAAGTATATTTGCCGTACCTAAAACATTTGTTGCAATGGTTTCAACGGGGTTTGCGAGTGCTACATCCACAGTCGCTACTGCCGCTAGATGAATAATATGCGTAATTTCCCATCGGGTAATAAGCTCAAATACTCTAACTCTGTCTTTTATGTCGCATACCGCCATCACAACCCTTTTTGATAAATTCTGCAGAAAAAAATATGATCGCGGGTCGCTACTTCTATATGATACAACGACGAACGCCCCTTTTTCCAATAGTTGTTCAACTACATGACTGCCCACAAATCCTGTTCCACCCGTCACCAAAATCTTTTTCCCTTTTAATCTTTCCAGACTTTCCATTTAGGATCCTCCTGCCAAAATCTATTAAGGCTCTCAACGTCGGAATACGTATCCATGCTGTGCCAAAATCCATCATGAATATACAATGATAGTTGTTTGATTTTACTCAATCGTTCAAGCGCCGGATGCTCTGTTTCTCCCGGCTTAAGATATGAAAAAAACGACCTATGAAATACCATAAACCCGCCATTGGTCCAATCTGCAAGCACAGGTTTTTCTTCAAATCGAAAAATAAATTTCCCGTCATTAATACGGGCTACTCCGTATTTGCTTCTTGGATGAACTCCGGTGATTGCGCCAATAGTTTTTTGTTTTTTGTGAAACCGAATAAGCTTTGGTATGTTTACGTTTCCCACTCCATCCCCATAGGTCACCATAAAATGTTTGTCCTTCGCGGGAATATAGTCTTTGCACCGAAGAATTCGCTCTCCTGGTAGAGTTTCTTGCCCCGTATCGACAAACGTAATAACGAAATTGTCAATAACTCTGCTGTTGCTGTCTTTATGCAGCATTGTGCGACCGGTTTTGGTGTGAAGTGTAAAATCGTTTGTGAAATATTTCTGGTTTAAAAAGTAATCCTTGATGTAATCACCTTTGTACCCGAGCGCAATGATAAATTCATTAAACCCAAAATGCGCATATGTCTTCATGATATGCCAAAGTATCGGCTTGTTTCCGACATTCACCATCGGCTTCGGCTTAAATTCTGTTTCTTCCTTCAAACGATATCCTATACCACCGCACAATATTATAGTTTTCATACGTTCCTGTGCATTATACATCGAGAGTCAAAATATATCCCGATGCAAAGGAAAGAAGTATATGTTCTATGGTGAGGGCAGTGGTACATCGGGGTGATAGCGCATGTCCAACACGGTAATTTTGGGAGTACAACCTTCCTCAAGGTTCGTCGCAAGGCGGATAAATTGTACATTTTTTGCAGCAAAGCGTCTCTCAAAAAGTTTTTGCTCCGGTTCAAAATTATACTTCCCATGAGAGGTACGCAGAGACTCGGGGTCTCTTTCCCAATTTAGTCCATCAGAAGAAATAAAAAGGGAACCATCTGAAGCAGGGCTGCATCCTTCTGGCAAACCGTATTGCAAATCTAATCGAGATAATACAACCGACGTTGGCAATGTTATATTTATGACATTTCCTTTATACAAAATATCCTGCGGAACAATATATATCTCCCGAATGAGCTCTGGTCTAGTATGCGCCGTGTCATTTTTAAATACTTGAAAGATAGTTACACCATCCACAACTATTTCATATACAGGCCGCAGATATGTGGCATAATATTGATAATCGTACCAATAGTTGTAATACCCCTCATAAACCATATCCATGGCATACTCGCCGCCGCGTTCTGTACCACTGCGGCAGGTATTAGTGTTTACCAGATCGCCACGGAGTTTTGTCACAGGAATATTACCCCGTAGTCCGATAATTGACGCTACGCAAGCGTTTTTTTCGGCATGCCTGTTTACCCATTCCACTCCCTGCATATATGTATTTCCAAGACTTGCCCCAGCCGAAGGAAAATGCTTTTCCACTGCTCCTTTCAGTCCTCCGATAAGCGGATTAAAATAAACATTTTCATTTGGATGCATGGAAATAAGTTTTAGAATAATTGGTACAAAAAATAACAGCAGAAACAATGACGCGATACGTCTATATTTTTTTCCCAAATGCAATATTATCTGATGAGCCCCAACTCCTGCAAAAATTGCCAGCGCGGGAAGAAACTCAAATATATGGCGAATTCCGCCGTATATCGTCGTACCCGGCAACGTAACCCGCAAAACAGAGACAGACAACCATAGCAAAACAAGAATATATGCTCCATTTATATCTTTTTTTAAATTTTTTAGCGCGTAGAGGCCGCCCACGCATCCGAATAAAAGTATGACTAGCGGTGTACTGTACACGATGGCCCAAAACGGATAGGTATTAAACCCAAAACGCAAAAACTGCGGTTGATAATCCGGGGAGCCTCCGCTATTTGTACCGACACTTAAATAGAACCGGGCCATTTCAGATAACCGAAAAATCGTATCATTCCACAAATTTGGATTAGTAGCGAAAAATACAACAATGACGACCACGGAATACAAAAGCAACGTTTTATACCAGCCTGTCGACTGCCTTAAAAGCTGTTTTCGATATATGAACAGCCATGGAACAACAATAAACGGAAGAAAAAGAATATTAAACTTCGTTCCCAACGCCAGACTAAAAAATATCGAAGATGCAATAAGTGCTTTACTACTTTTTTTTACAACTGCATACCAAAAAAGAATAAGTGTTGCAGTAAAAAAACTTGTTTCGGGGGGATCTTTGACATTAAAATGTGACTCTCCAAGAAACATTGGGTACACCGCTACAGAAAGAGAAGCAACTAATCCTGCCAATACGCCAAAATTTACCCTGGCAAACAAATATACTGTCGAAAGCAGAAGCACCACTGAAACTATGCCAAAGACGTGATGTGCATCAGTATCATCAAGAATTCCTAATTTCTGAAAAAACACATAGTTGCCCAATGCTGCCAACGTGTCATTCAGGGGAGGATGGCTCTGATTTTTAGCGGCGTCAATATAAAACCTGCCATCTTCATTGTCATTTTGATATATGCTTCTTCGATATGTGCTCGGTATATCCGAATAATCTTTTTTTCCGGTCAGGAAAAAATGAAGATACGCCTGGCCTCGCCGGAAATGCGGAGGCTCATCAAAGCTCACACCATAATGCCCAATAGTTGCAAAGGCAATTACTGCATATGCCAAAGGGATGAGCGTTACAAAAAACAGTTCACGAAGTTTGAACGGAAAATGAATCCTCATAGATCATAGTCAGATACTATGTTTGAAATATTCAATAGTTTTCTGTAGGCCTTCATCAAAATTTACCTCTGGTTTCCACCCGAGATACTCTATTGCACGTCTGATATCAGGTTTTCTTTTTGACGGATCATCCGGGAGGCGATTTACAAAAACAATCTCCGAGGTTGACCCTGTCGCTGCAATTATTTTTTTGGCAATCTCAAGCACCGTATATTCGCTTGGATTCCCGATATTCACAGGATCGCTAACATTGCTCTTCATGAGCTTTATAAATCCTGCGACCATATCAGATACATAGCAGAATGAGCGCGTCTGCTGTCCGTCTCCATGGACAGTTAAGGGCGTGCCACGCAGAGCCTGCGTAATAAACCTTGGAATAATCCGGGAATCATCAGCTCGGGAATTAGGCCCGTAGGTATTAAAAATCCGTATGATTCTGGTGTCGATTCTATACTCCCGATGATACGCCATGGTCAGCGCTTCGCCAAATCGCTTCCCTTCATCATACCCCGAGCGCACACCCACAGGATTGACATTTCCCCAGTAAGATTCCGGTTGAGGATGCACGGCAGGATCCCCATATGCTTCAGAACTCGAAGCAAAAAGAAATTTAGCATGAAAAGCTTGAGCCAGCCTTAAAAGATTATTTGTACCTATCGAATTGATCGTTGCGGATTCCACCGGATGGTCGGAAACATAGGTGACAGACGCAGGACTTGCCAAATCATAAATTTCATCAATCGAGTCAACAGAAGGTATATTTTTACCATCAAGTTCTCGCGTATCTGCCTCGACAAAACGAAATGTTTTTTTCTGCAGAAACGGTTTGATATTTTTTCTATCCCCGGTGACGAGATTATCTAAACAAATCACCTCATGACCTTCTTTCAGCAACCGTTCACACAGGTGAGACCCAATAAATCCAGCTCCTCCGGTTACCAGAATTTTTTTCATACTTTTTTAAATTTTCCGACTTTACTCATGAGGCTCGTTCGACAAAATACCTCTTTCATGTTTAATCTATCAAGCCAGCTATAAAATTCTTCTTCGGTTGCCAGCCAATGCCGCATAAGATCGATTTCCCCCTTATATGAAATACTCCTCTCTCGCAACACTGGAATATAATTCGCAATGGGCAAAAGACAAATAAAATCTATAATGCTCCGCAATAGACTCCGGTGCGGCTCAAGAAAACAAAGAACTCCTCCGGGCTTAAGTACGCGCCGAATTTCCCGTAGTGCTTTATCGTATCGGAGCAAATGATGAAACACCGAATCTACCAATACTGCATCAAAGTGATTTGGCTGAAACGGCAGGTTTTCCGCAGAAGCAGCAAAAAATATTGCTTTTGGGACCTGGAGTTTTGCTTCTTTCAGAAGTTCTTTTGATATATCTACACCGGTAATATGGTGTATGCCCATGTTCCACAATATCTTCAAATTAAGACCGTCTCCACAACCCAAATCTAATATCTTATCTTTGCGGCCAAAAGAAAACTGACCAAGGCGTTCCTTTCTCGTCTTCAAATTCCGCCGCGTCTTGACGCACGCGTGTTCCCATGCCTCAGTTTGACCGTATAAATTCAACGATTTACTCATAATACAATATTTACTTCCCTTCCACTACCATATACTCGTACGTATCCGGATTATCCTTATCATATGCTATTGATTTTCCCATTAAAAACATGGATTCTTTTTTAAAAACAACTGCATGTGTCACATATGGTTCAAACCATATGCCCTCATTGTCCGATAATGTGAACGAATCACCAGCGCTGGTTTTTACATTGAGAGTTACAACAGTTGCCGATCCGGAAAGAATAAAAAAGAACACGTATGTTTTTTTATGATAATGATTCCCTATAACGGCTCCCTTTTTCATTTTTCCGTACGAAAGATTCTCCCAATTGGATCCGTTGAGCATCTCAAAAAAATCACCCCGTTTATCACGTCGAATGTATGTAGGATTGAGCAATGCCGGTTTCATAAACGGATAACTATTTTTTAAGACTTAGGAGCGACTTTACAACATACCTCTGCTGTGCAAGTGTTAGTCCCAACCCGGATGGTATATAAAATCCACGAGGTGCTATATCGTGTGATACCGGATAACGCCCACGGACATCAGGATATCGGGCGTCACCACCCTTTGTAAATACCGGCTGTTGACTCATGGATGTGTAGAATCGTTCACATCCTACACCCTTGGAAGGAAGGATATCCAAAATCTCATCGCGCGTCCTTCCAAATGTCTGTTTAACCAGTAAACTGTACATCCAAAATGTACTCTTTCCCCACGGAGGATCGCTCGGCAACTCAAAATCGCTTGATCCTTGAAGTAGCTTTGTATAGATAGCTGCGACTTTACGCCTGCGGGCAACTTTTTTAGGCAAGTGTTCAAGTTGAGCCAGTCCAATTGCAGATTGCAGATCAGTCATGCGATAGTTAAACCCGAGCATTCGGTGGATAAACCGTGGTTTTTCAAACGCCTGGCTTTTGAGCATACGTGCTCGCTCTGCCAGCTTCTTATCATTTGTCACCACCATGCCGCCCTCACCGCTCGTCATATTTTTGCTTGCATAAAAACTGAAGCAATTGATATGTCCCATGGATCCGACCTTGTGCTTTCCCACCATTGCCCCATGCGCGGCACACGCATCTTCAATCACATACAAATTGTGTTTTTTTGCAAGGCGAAGGATCGGCTCCATATTGGCCGGATTTCCGTACATATGCACCGGCATAATTGCCTTTGTTCGGGAAGTGATCTTTTCTTCAATCTTTTCCGGATCTATACACCAGTAGCGATCTACATCCACGAGCACCGGTTTGGCACCAGCAAGAATAGTCATACTTGCCGAACATATAATCGTAAAATCCGGAATGATCACTTCATCACCTGGACCAATGCCTAATGCAGCTAGAGCTAAATGGATAGCAGCTGTTCCGTTGGAACACGTCACCGCATATTCAACGCCTTCGTAGCGGGCAAACTTTTTTTCCAGTTGCTCGGTATAATATCCGCCTGCAGATATCCAGTTTCTTTTAAAGCAATCCAGCGCGTATTGTTTTTCTTTTCCGTCCAAAACCGGTTCGTTGGTGGGGATAAATTTTGTAGCGCGCATGATATTGACGTATAATACCATTTACATTTTTCTTATGTCAACGAAACCGCCGATTATCATTGTATCAGGCAAATCTCCGCTATCTGGTTTTGGCGGCGGTTACTCTACATTTGCCAGAAACCTGGGGAAAACACTTACGATTCTGGGATTTCCTGTATATATTATTGCGTTGGGCGATACCGAAGCGCGCAAAAAAACTGACTTCGGCACCATTGTGACCGTGAATACTTCACTTTTATCTTTCAACGTAACCGCTCTTCCTGGACTACCGTGGTTTTCCTATAAATTTGCGCTGGCAATCCGCACCATCATGGCACAGTATCCGTCTGTCAAGCCGATACTATGGGGAATCGGCCCTTGGGGACTTGCGGCTTCATTTCTCAAAATATTTTTTCGCGATCGTATTGTCCATATTAATAGTTATTTCACCACCACTAAGCACGAATGGAGTAGAAGTTTAAAAGCACTTTCGATACAAGATTACGGTTTACTCGTACATGTAAAATTTTTTGTAATTTATCATACTATTGTCCGCCTCTTAACACTACTGGAGAGGGTCGTTTTATTAACAAGCGATACTATCGTCACTAATTATCAATCGACAGAACGCATACTTATGCAGCAATTTCATATTCCGAAAAATAAATTCATCAGAACACCATTTCCCATAGAGGCATATATACGATCAAATAAAAAAGTTCCACGTGTTGCCCCCGTACATTTGCCAAAACAATATATTCTCTATTTATCCCGCCATGATCCAAGAAAAGGAGTTAACATCCTCCTCCATGCGGCAAGAATCCTTATAGATCGGGGGGGCATGATCCCGCTTCTTATAGGCGGTACCGGCGAACTCTACCTCGCCCATCAACGACTTAGCAATAAACTTGGACTGGACCGTTGGGTGACGTTCATGGGATTCATTCCGGATGCAACACAACTCATGGGACACGCCACAATATTTTGCCTGCCTACGTTTGAAGAAGGTGCCGGCGCACTTATCATCAACGAGGCAATGTCCTATAAACTCCCCATTGTTACCACGTCATGCGACGGCATAGTCGAGGATATTAAAAATGAAACATCCGGACTCCTCGTTCCCATGGGAAATCCTCAAGCGCTCGCCCGTGCTCTTGAACGCCTTATACACTCACCGTCGTTACGGCAAAAATTATCCCGTAATGCCTATGCGCAGTATAAACACACCAATAATCAAATAAAAATTAAAGAAGATATATACCGCGTACTCCAAAAATCCGGCGCAATTTAGGCAGGGTGAACATACATATAAGTAAGGTATGCGCTTCCGGCGATAAAACTGTAGAAATACAAAGACCCAAGATCTTGAAATGCATTTTTCTTTTTCAAAAGTGTTGCCCATATAAACGGCGCGAACAATACACCGGTCAGCAAACGGAACTGTCCCACGGTAAGACCGAAGTTTTTTTGATAGATCTGCTCAATCAGATAAAATCCAACAAATAAAAGTAATGCAAACACATACCAATTATCCGTCTTTAAACTATCAACTAGAAGCAAACTCGTTGCTATTGCCATAAACGGAAAAAGCGGTATCAGATACCACCCTATCTCGCCTCCCACGGTTAACAACACCAGTAGTAGTAAAAAATACGTGAATGCGGCAACAAGAATAACCTTTAAGCGTTCTGCCTGAAGCAGGCCCGCAAAAAGTGATAAAAATCCCAAGAAATACCAGCCATCGTAATAGATTTTATTTATAATTATGGGCGTCGTCAAAAGATAGATAAGTGTTTTAGGTCCTACCTCACGCGTTGCTTGAGTTGTCACGATATTCCAAAATATCCCGCTGTTATAATACATGCCGTACGTCACATATCCCAGTATGAACAACATAACAACGAATATGAAAGTTGCCATATGCCAGATCCGAGTCCGATCCATAATCATCAGCGCCAAAAGCATCAAAAATACGCTAATCCCCACTTCTTTTGTCCATAAAGACAATCCCGAAACAATGCCCAATGCTATTGCAACCATCGGTGTCTGCCGCTTTTTTTGGTCGTAGAGATAGATTGCCGAAAGTAGTAGCGGCGTAAGTAAATTTTCGGCAAGGACTACTCTTCCCTGTATTGCCATAACTGTGGATGTTGTATAGATAAGAAGTGCCCAAAGCCCCACCTGAAAGCCATACCGACGACGGGCTATAAGATAGATAAGAAGCGATGATACGGTAGATAAAACAATAGGCACGATCCGGATTACAGACAGCTGTATTGTTTCAAAAGTATTTCCTCCCCAAAGAAGCGACCACCAGCCCACCACTAGTCCGTTTAAGGGCGGATGATCAAAATAAGGCCACACGATCGGAAAATAAATCCCTTTGATTGATAAATCTTCCCTATTTTTATACCCGCTAAAATGCGACCACGAGATTGGTATACCTTTCGTAAGTAAACTTACCCCTAAAAATGAATATGTATACTCATCGCTCGTTGCTCCACGCTGGGGATATATATCGTAATTGTGAATTTTCAGAAAAATGCCAAACCGTTTTGCGCCATGTTGAAGTTTCCGGTACAAATTGCTATTTCCCAGTATACGAATAATTTCTACACTCATAGCCTGAGGGGTTGCATTGGCCAATAATCCGGTCCGTCCGTGTTCTATGACGTCTCGTAACCCTTCCACATTGTACCCTACCGCCGGTGTTCCCACGTGCCCTGCCTCCGGAACCGTCAGTCCCCAACCTTCTTTCACCGATGGTGCGATTAATATATGTGCCCGACTCATAAGTTCAAACTTTTTTTCCTGACTGACAAACCCAAAAAATGTTACTCTGCTATTTATATTTCGCTTATCAACCGTCTGGCGGATATAGTTGGTATATTCCGTACTTCCCTGGCCCAATACCCAAAGCCGAGTTGCCGGAACTGTTTTTGCGACATGGCTTACAACATCAAGCGCGTTTTCCATTCCTTTTGCTCGTGTTAACCGCGCTACGAAAATCAACGTCGGATCTTTTTCTTTTGGGCGCTCTGTAAACCGCTTGGGAACATTCACTCCCATCGGAAGTACCGTGATATGCTTCTTCGGAACCCCCATATGGACAAGCTCATCTCTGGTTGACGGAGAAATCGTCAGAAATGGTATATCGCGATAGAAGCGGAAATAATACTTTTCCATGCTTCGGCCGATGATATTAACAGGAAATGAAAACGTCGCGTTCCAAATTTGATCTGCTACTTCGCAAATGAGCGCAACTTTTTTCCCCGTCACATATCCGGGGGTAAAAAACGGAATTCCGTGAATTTCATCAACCACCACATCAAAACTGCCACGCGGTTGTTTCTTATACCAAAGATATGCCGCAATATGCACAGATAATGAAAGTGAGCGTATATCTGCAGATCCTTGGCGGAAGATCTCTACGCCATCGACTTCCTCATGGTGAGAAGCGCCTTTAAACATTGCGCTAAATTGCACCACCCGGTGCCCACCATCTACCCAACGCTTTGCCATTTCGTGTGTTAATACTTCAGCGCCGCCGCTTTCGGGGTTTTTGGTATCTCGCCAATTGAAGATAAGGATATTCATTACGGTACGTTTATTCTGAAATTCAACTCCGGGTCAAATACCCATCTGCGCTTATTAGTCGTGTCATAATAGTGAAGAATCCGCAAACGGTAAAACACTGCAAGAGTATCCCGAAGTACACTAAATACTTCCTTCCACAATGTAAATGACGTAATTGTCGAAGCTCCGGAAAAATCTAGCTCAATTGGGCCCTCAAATATTTTTGTATAGCCCAAATGGTGTGCTACAGCCAAAATTTCTATGTCAAACGCAAAACGCTTCACAAGCAATCTCGGCAATACGTCCTCAAGAACTCTTCGTCTATATAATTTCATACCCACCTGTGTATCACGAAGAGACAACCCAAATAGAAGCTTGATCAGCATCTGATATACCCACGAAATAATTTTGCGAAAAAAAGGATAGTGAACCTTCGATACGGCATGTCGTTTGCTACCCACTACAATATCGGCGTTATGCCAATGAAAGTGTTCAAGAAGTATTGATAATCCACCTGGGGCGATGTCGCTTCCGGCATCAATAAACGCAATAATAGCGCCCTTAGACCGTGCCATACCATATCGCACAGCATATCCTTTCCCCTTGTTATGAGTATAGCCCACTACAGAAAGGTGTTTATTCTGTTTTTCCATTCTTTTTGCTTTTTCAAACGATTTATCAACTATGCCGTCAATCACAACGATGATTTCATATGGAATATCCAAACGAACCAAGGCATTGTCGATCCGGTTGATGTCTTGTTCTATTGTTTTTTCTCCGCGGTAAACCGGCACAATAACGGAAATCATGCTATGATTTTGCAATTGCGACATAGTATGTCATAAAAACAACAGTGAGCACTGATAAAATACTCAAAGAGATTAGTATAACCACGGATAGATTTGGGTGCACTAAAGATATCAATACAATTTGTGCTATGGCCGCTGCACCGATGATATAGGCAGGCAGCACCTTTTGAATCGACAAAAAAAAGTTTACCAGCAAATAAATCACCGCGCAAAGGGATAGAAATACACTAAATGCTGGAAGGTACGGTGCGGCGGATAAATACTTTTCTCCGACAAGGATTTTTAGCGCGATTGTCGGATAAACAGAAAACAAAAACGTTGCCACACCTGCAATACCAAGAATAAGAAGCATGCTTTTAAGAAATATCTTGTGATACTTCTCTCCGCGGGCATGTGCCTCTGCAACAAGCGGAAACATAGCCACAGATACGGGCGCTGATCCAAAAAAAATTATCTTTCCCAACACGGAAAGCGCAGCATATAAACCTGACTCATAAGAACTGAAAAAATGACGCACAAGCACAACATCCGTGTTATATAAAGACACCATGCTGATTGTCATAAAAAAACTTAATAACCCATATTTTCCCATAGAGCGGATGGATACGGAAGTAGATTTTTCTTTCTTTGAAACATACGGCTTCAGTACATAAGCAGTATAGATATACGATACAAATGCAATTAGCACAAAAGCCCCAAACGCACCCGTCACTCTAAATCCTAACGTTACAGCTATAAATCCCAATAGTAATTTTCCGTATGCTTCAATAAACTGTGCTACGGTTAACGAAACAAAGTTTGACAATCCCTGGAGTGTTGCGCGATTAAGGGTCGCTATTAACCCAAAAAATAACACTATGTCCAAAAACAAAAAATTAACCCATGATTCGATATGCAGAAATGTCAAAATCGTGCCGGAAAATACAAAAAATATAAACCCACCCAAGAAAACAACAACTAAAAGAATCTTCTGAAGACGGTGAAAAAGATAAGAAATTTTCTCCGGTTCACCACGCCCAACAAAACTCGCCACAAACTTAGTCACAACAACATTAAGCGTCAACAGCGGCACTGTAAATATGTTTGACAATGAAATAAGGCTTTGCAGTGCCCCATAATCATCAGGCACCAAAAGCCTCCCCATCAGCAGGTGGTATAAATATGCTCCTACATTTGCCAAAAAACTTCCTCCCACCATAACCACATTTGCTCGAAACGTCCGGTCTTTCGATATACTATGCAATATGTGTTTCATATATTTTCTATCTTATGCCATAAACCTGTATTTAATAAGCGTCCACAATGCAACAATTCCATCCCGCCATGTCAATTTTTTCCCTTCGGAAAATTTTCTTCCGAAATATGTAATCGGCACTTCATATATCTGATAACCGGCTTTCAGAGCCTTTGCAGTAAATTCCGGCTCAAAATCAAACCGATTAGCAGAAATAGTAATTTTATCTAGCACTGACCGCCGAAATGCTTTGTACCCTGTTTCCATATCTGTAATATTTGTGTTGTATAAAATATTTGTCATAAGCGTCACAAATTTATTCCCCAATGCGTACACAAACATCGTCGAAAGATGCGAACCCAAAAACCTGGATCCATATACTATATCGACTCGTGCATCGCCAAATGGTGCAAGTAGAGTCCCGTAGTTTTCAGGACTATATTCAAGATCAGCGTCTTGAATCAAAACAATATCACCTGTAATTCGTTTGAATCCTGCTTGAAGCGCCGCACCCTTACCATAATTTTTTGGCTGATACTCGTTTCAACGCTTCATCAATAGTATGTGCTTCGTTAAAAACAGGAATGATGATCGATAAAGTTTTCATATTAAGAAACAAAGTGTCCCCGTAGGAACGCAGCGCCAAATACGATAAGGCCAATGCTAAACACCATGGCAATCAAAGCTTTGATTTTTGTATTATGCATATTTGCAAGCACTATGAAAAGAGGGAAAGCCGACAAAAAATATCGTGGAATGGAAGAAAGTGTCCCGGTAAGAGTCGGAATTACGAGTACCAGCAATGCATAAACCAAGTAAACCGCGCCAACCACTCTCATTCGCAATCCTAGCCATACCACCCATAACCCAAACAAAAAAATCGTCAGCTCAAACACTGATACAGCATAAATAAATGATGATGGCCAAACACTGGTAAGAATTCGCATGTATCGCCAGAGCACCTGCGGGAGAATAATCAATGTTCCGCCGCTTCTGCCTGCCCCAAATGCCGGCTGTGCATGAAAAAATGCAAGTGGATCGCCAATCGAGCTTGCAAGATACCACATATAAGCAATAAGCCCCACTGGAATCAGACTTATAAATAACAGATCTTGCCACTGACGTGTGGTTTGTCGTTCTTTAAGAAACTGCCACAATACTACGGGATACAAAAAAACTCCAAACAATCGGGTATTACTTACAAGCATTCCGCAAAGCCCTGCTAACCACCACACGTTGCGTTTTGCTGCAATAAGACAAACTACCGCAAGCAAAAAAAATAAGCTCTCGGTGTACACACTCGCGAAGAAAAAGCTTGTTGGGAAAAGCAGGACCAACACCACTGACCAAAGCGCATTTCTACGATTTATAAGCCTTGCTAAGTCATAGAACAGGATAAGACCGCCTAAAAATGAAACATGTGAAACCACAAGTGCTGTCACGACATCACTTAGGCCAGTAATCTGAGATATCCAACGGATGAGGGTTGAATAAAATGGGAAAAACGCCTGTTCATAGGTATAATATCCGCTTCGTGCAATAGAAAGGTAGTGCACGCCGTCAAAATTCGCCCAATGTGTAGGCCCTAAAAATCCCTCACGCAAAGGCCAAAGGAATGGTGCAATTTGTTCAATGCCGCTTAGCAATAATCTCCAAAGAACAAAAAAAATAATAACGAGTCTATATTTGCTCCAGAATTTTCTCATAACTTGCGACCGTTTCTTTTGCGGTCCTCTGCCATGAAAATCGCTTCACCCATGTATATCCTTCTGCAAGAAGATTCTCCCGCTCAGCGTGTGTCAAGTTCAAAACACGTAATATTCCTTCTGCAATACTTGAAGAATCATTTGGATCGATCCGAATTGATGGCCCGGCAATCTCATCCAGGCTCGTTCCGCGGCTCACAACAGCCGGACATCCGCAAGTCATTGCTTCAAGCACAGGGAATCCAAATCCTTCTGCAAACGAGGGTTGGACATAAACTGAGGCAAGCGTATAGAGTGCTGCCAAATCATTTTCTGGCACAAATCCAAGCCGCAATACTTGCCCTTCAAGGTTGAGTGACCTGATTAGATGATTAATCTCCCGAATTTCACGGATGGTAGCATCTAAAAACGCTTTTCCCACGAACACTGTTTTTAAAGACAGTCTTTTGACAAAGACTGTCTTTATTAACATACCAAATGCCTTTATCAATCCTTGAACGTTTTTATTCCAATTCACGTCCCCAACATATAAAACGAACTGCTCTGGCAAATTATACGTTTTCTTTACCCGCTCAAGCGTTACTTTATCCTGTAACGGTCGAAAAACTGGAGACGGTGCCAGATGCACGACATCTACACGCTCTTCTTTATACCCGACAATCTCTTGTATATCGGCTTTAGAAGCATTTGAATCCGTAATAATTCTGGCTACACCAAAGAGAGAAGCTTTCTGTATTTGCCATTTTAATTCACCTCGTATCCCTTTAGCAAAATGGTCATTTTTGGGTACTTTTTGTCCTCGAGTAAAAAATGAGTACGAATGAGTATTTTCGTACTTTTGAAGTGCACCAATCAATAATTTTGTGTATTGCCCTACCCCTCTGTTCCGATGTCCGCTCTCAAGAGGCGTGGTGTTGATGGCGATATGCATGTAACCTAAGTATACCCGACAAAACGATCCAGAACAAACTTATGAGCGAAATGAGGTCTGCAATTCTGCGCATCGGCGTTTCACTAAAAAATACCCGTATGCTATGTTCTCCCCCAGAGACAAGAAAGGTAATCGTGCCGTCTTTCTGATAATCTATAGCAATAGTTTTACCATCAACAACTGCCGTCCATCCTGGATAATACGCTGTATTGACCCTCACGGTAGCTTCCTTCTCTGACGCAATAGTAAATCGCAAGTTCATCGGATCTTCATCGCTTACTCCCCTAATTTCCCCTATACCCCCAAAGACTTCCACTTTATCTTTTGCCCTTTCTTTTTTCCACGGCGACCAAATGGTGGAAAAACTGTTACCCAACGACGATGTCCCATCTGTAAATTCCCGGCGGGAAAGATAGTATCCGTCATCTCTCGGTTCATATGTAACAGGTCGAATATACCCCAATGCTACCGCTATCGCGATAAACCCTAGCACAATACTCCAAACGTTTCCCTTTGACTTACTGACCACATATGCAGCAAATAGACCGCTTAACGGCAGCATCACAGAAAGAAACCGCCAGGGGTACTGAAGCAATTGCAACGGCGTGATAATTTCCCATAATGGTTGCGAGATACCGAGTATTAGTGAGCCGGTAAGCACAAAAAGCAACAAGCCTCCGCCAATTAACCTTCTTAATTTTCTTTCTTTCTCTCGAAAAATCAACAGTATAGCCCAAATGCCCGTGAGTACGGTGACAACTCCTATCTGCTGGGACATTTCGCCGTTTGGAATTCCAATCGTAGAAAATCCCGTACCCCACGAAGGAATAAGCAGCTGAAACAGCTCCGAAAAATGCTCACGGAAGTTAACCACATTGAGCCCAATGACATATTGGCGCTCCAAAAGCGCCGGAAGCCAAAAATACGTAGTGAGCCCTATACCCAAAAGGGTCTCGAGTATATACCGCCGGTGACGAAGAAATCCGTAGGCAACCGATAAGGGAACAAAAACCATAGAAAGAATATTATGGCTCAATATAATTCCTGAAACGGAGATGCATACCACTCGAGACCAGCGACGTTCGAAACTTACTAAAAATACCATAAACCACATAATGGCCAGCACTTCACCTACAGATCCCCTCACATACAAATCAACAAACCAATATGGCACAAAGGCAAATACTATCGTGCCTGTAATCGCCGACCGCGTATTAAACAATTTCTTCAACCAAAAATAGCAGAAAGCTGTTGCAGTGAGGTATCCCATGGCTAGTATCAGCTTAAAACTTTCAACCAAACTCCATCCCAAGCTGTGGACGACCGCACCAAGGTAATTCGGAAACGGGTAAAAAAAATTAAACAGTGGCAATCCATATCCACTATTTAATCCTGGTGCCCACCGAGGAAACCAATGCCCAGCGCGAAGCATACGCTCAAATTCATAAAACCGGATCAGATGATATTCGCCGTCATGTGTGGGAATAAACCCGGACGTAAGCAGCGGTTTAGCAGCAAAAAGCACGACACCTATTAAAATAAGCAATGGAAAAGTTTTTTTAATCTTTTCTATCATCCGTATCCTTTCTTACATTAACGCGTTGATACCCATCTGATAGACGATAACCGAAAAAAATATTCCAAGAATATATAACCAATTCAACTTTCCCTTCATTCCAAACACGGACAGCAGTACGAGTATTGCAGTGATATCCAGCGTATAGCGATACCCAAACTGCATCCAGCCCGTACCATAGTGAAGTAAACTCGGAATCATCGTGACTACCGCGGCCAGCCAAAGAGCAGCCACTTCTGCCTTTTTCCACGGATTTGCCCAAACAATTGCCAGAAGCGGAGGTGTGAGGAAAAAAATTGAATTCCCTTTCAAGTTAAAATGTAATTTCAACCCACTTTCCCAAGCAAACCTTGGTATTTCAAACAACATATACCAGATATTTGCGGGTAAATTAGCCAATGAAAGAATCCCGTTTTTCTCCCGGATCATGGCAAGGTACGGCGATTCGTTGATATAACGGAATCCATACTCAAAGATACTACCGAAACGCAACCAATTGTACGTCAAAAAGACAGTCGTAAACAGCCCCAACGGAATTCCAAACAGAAATACTGCTCCTATAAGCCCCTGCTTCCTTTGTTTTCCGGCTAACAAATAATCACGGGCATATAATGCCGCTGGTACTAGTACCAATAGTACAATCGTTGCCCGACCAAGCAAGGCTACGCCTGCGGAGCATATCGAATAAAAATAATCTTTCAATGTCCTTTTTTTCTTAAAAATAAAGAACACACTTAGCGTCCCAAAAAAATTTGTCACCATTTGACCAACATGCCACACTGACCCCAAGGTTCCCACATAAACATGAGTTGTACCCAGTGCAAAAAGAAGGAGTACCAGCCAAAGAGATATTTCAGTAAATTTTGGCAGGAATTCTCTCTTGATACGCTGCAGGAGCAAATAAAACACCATCACATCGGCGGCGGCAAAAAAAAGCGTCAAGTACAGTGGTGGAATAAACCTCCCTTTAATAATCTGTATGGGAATCAAAAATAACGCTGGCAGCATCCCCCAAGGTGCATACCATTTACCGTTTACGAAAACTAAATCATACGAAATTGGCGGATTGACGATATTTAGCCTCCCCGCTAAAAGCGATCTGGCAAGAGGATTAAAATAATCGAGCGCCCATTTGGGTTTAAAACTCCAACTCGTAGCCATTCCGAAATATATCCAAAAAACTGTCAGAAAAATAAATATCCGAGGCAAATATTTTTTCATAGCTTGTATACCACGACGTCTTCATCCGAATAAACTGTTTTAAGGTTATCTTCAAAAAATTCCCGATCCACTCGGTACCAAAAACCTGATGGCGGGACAACCGGTAGCGCAATATAATCAATACCTTCGCTTTTCATTTGTTCAATAGTTACCTTGTCATTCGCCTCAAAAAATTTTATCATACTTTCTCGTCGCTCTTGGATGGGATATCCCATCACTTGCGGATAGTACGTTGCGCCGAAATAATTGTATCTCCCAGACAACGTGATCGGATCAAGAATATCCTCGCGCGCCAGAAATACTGCGCGCTTATCAGTTGATTCCTTTACCCAAGCCATGAATCGGTTCGCCGGCGCATCGGGAAATGTATATTGAAAGTCATTTTTCACTGCCATAAGATCAATAACGCCTGAAACCGTCAGAACAAGCAATAAAAAAAATGCAAGCAATTTCATCCCCAATCGTTTTTGCCAGAGCAACCATAGAATATAAGAAATAAAAAAATTCCCGACGATAAGAAAATAGTTAATAAGTGTATGATTGTGGTCTATGCGGTAGCTCAAGTGGAAAATATTTGCAATGACAAACAATGGCAAAAAACAATAAAAAATATTTCGTTCTTTTATTTTAGCCAATAACACTCCAAGTGGCAGCAATGGCAGAGCTATCCCTAAATTTAACCACCAGTATCGCAGAATTTCAGGAACCGCTAGCGGCCGCGGCACAAGAAATCCGGGATTTATCAGTTCATAAAAGTTTTGCAACTTGCGCAATGATGCGATTTGGAGAAAATGTGGTAAGGATACGGCAATAATGACATCATCCCAAGAAGTAATCCGATGCTCACAAGAACAGTCACGGGTATCTGTTTTTGCTTCTTTATGGCAAACAACAGGAAATACACAATGCCTAAACTTATAGCTAATGCCGCAATCAAATGCCGCTGGTTCAAAAAAACGTTAAGCGTAAAAAATATCGATATGAGAGACCCATCAAACGGACCTTTATGAATATAGTCGGGCAATCCCCATACATCGCCAAATAATGCAAACGACAGAGATTTGCCTTTTAAAAAATCGACAAATGTTAGACCACTATGGAACAGAAATAATAAAACAGATAATACACCCAACAATCTGCTTTTCCGAAAGATTATCTGTGGAAGTTTATAAATAAAATACAGCAATGCAGTAAAACTCAAAGCGCTTAACCCGTTAAACGCAACATCAATACGCAAGCCAATTTTTTCCAGTAACCCCACAACTAAATCGAACATATAATGATAAGGAATCGGGCGTCCCGGAAAAAATGGCAGTTCCGGCGGATAATTATCTCCCCATGAAAACGACCGGGCAAGCGAGAGATGCAACCCAAAATCCCCTATCTGGTGCCGCGCGATCCGAAATTGGTGTTGCGCCGCATCATACCCAAACGATTTATCCATCAGCCACCAAGAGAATACAAAAAATATAGCGAGAAGAATTAATTCAAATGTTTTTTCTGATTTCATAATAAATTGCAAGTAACGCCGGGGGTATGAATGTCACAAGTTTCTTTATCATCGGCGTTATCCCAATCCACTGTCGTGTATAGAGAAACGGAACAATGCGGAAAAGTAAGCCAAATGAAAATCCAAACGTTATATACCGCAACAATGGTGACCCGGGGATAAGCGCGACAAACGTAAGCGGCCAAATAAGATACCATGCATATATTTCTTCCCTGATAGGAGACAAAAAAAATATTGTATACATAGACACGGCACACCAAAACCAAATAATATTCCAATTATTCTTCTTACCTTTCAATGTATTGCCTATCGCCCATACAAACACAGGAACAAGCATAACGGTTGCCCCCTTAATGAGAATAGACAGGCCAAGGACAATAAGAGACAATACAAGTTTCTTTTTCTGAAGCAAAAAGAACGCGAGTAGCGCCAGATACATCATCACCACGTCATTGTGTCCGCCCAGAAGTGTTTCCATAATCACTAATGGATTGAGGGCAAAAAATGCGACAGCAAAGGCGTTGTTGGATATTTTCCATATGAGTCGTGCCAGTAGTATATAAAACGCAATAACTAATGCTTTAAAGGCGAAGACGGATAATAAAATGTCACCAAATCCTAAATAATGTGGAAGACTCGTCAGCAATATCCAGACTGGTCCGTAAAGCGCTACCTTATTTGATGCATGAAGAAAGACAAGCATCGGTTCATTGGGTATCTCAATAGGCATCACCAGATATGGATTTTCGCGATACAAAAATGCGACTTTTGCCGTTGCGATGTAATTAAACACATCAAATGAAAATGCCGGGTATGAGAAGAATAGAATGGCTATCGTTATCCCCACTGCTTTCCATACGTCACGTATCCCCCAAAGTTTTTTTTGCACCTGACGCAAACTATAAACATAAAAGCCAAACAGCATCAATACAAAAACGCCATAGATAATGGTTGCTAGTGTCCGTTGGTGGTACGCAAGCACAGAAAGCCACATTGGAGCACGAAAGGGCATATTGCTATCGACGAACCCCCAACTAAAAATAGCGCCAAGGATTAAAAAAATGCTATAGAGAACAAAAAATATGCGTTTTTTCACTGTAACGCCCTCCGTAGTACATATACCCCCAAAACAAAACTTATTGGCAGAAACGGGAGTAAAAACCTTGATGAAATAACCCCAAGAGATAAGAATGCTGCATACACAACTGCCCATATGACCAGAAGTAACACTGAAGGTGCTACTCGCCATTTTTTCATAAGGATTACCACAATCAAAACAACCGTAAGCCCGGTTGAAAGTGGCCAGGTCACCCGCCAATCAACGGCTTCAAGTAGTGTTCTATCTCCCCACCACGTTTGCCATTGGTTTAGAAATACCAAGCGCCACGCCGAAAATGGGTACAGAAGCTTGCTTTGCTGGTAAAGTAATATCCACTTCTGAAACCCTATAAACTCCCCAAACGTATGGCCGTTCATAAATGTCCGCGTATACGATGCGATCAGAATCAGTGCTGCGATTGGCAAATACATAAATAACATGAATAAAGAGCGCAATAATCGTTGGGCAAGTAAAAAAATGGTGAAACAGGTGATCAACAATAATCCCGGAACAAGTGTTTTTGTCGCTATGACCAAACCGATCATTATACTCGTAAAAATAAATTTCTCGTGTTTGTATTCCTTCAAAAAAAAATAAAGAGATAAAAAAATAAACGGCAGCTGAATGATGTCAAGCATCGGCGCAACCCGTATTTGGTCCAAAAATAACGGTTCCGCTGAAAATAGTACGACGGGAATAAGTCCCCAAACAGAATTATGAAAAATATTTCTACTTATGAGCAAAATAGCAAACAGAGTAAATAACGCAAAGAATATGATAATTATCCCATCGTTGCGAAACAGGAAAATCGAAAGCGCTATAAAATACTTTCCTAACGGTGTGTGTTCGGAATTAATAAGAATGGGGTCAACTCCCCGCAAATATGCACCCGCGGCATATCGGAACACCGTATGGTCAGGTATAATTGATGTTGGATTTTTCTGACGATATTGAGATTGGTTATAGAGGTTTTCGAGCGTCTGGTATAAATGCTGGTCATAATTCGGTTGAAATTGAGCTGCGCCTCCCGGTAATATCACAGACAAGACATTCCAAATGATAAATGCCCACAGTATAAACCGCATAGATTATTCCATCACTGCCCTTCTTGTGGCGATTGTTTCCTGAAGCAGTTGGGTAAAGTTAATGCTTGTTGGTGACTGTTTTTCCGGAACCCATTGGTAATCACTCGGAAGTTCTGCTGACAATCCTTCCAATGTTTTTATGTGCGCATCCATTCCACTGACCATCAATATGCGCATATGGTCTATATTTTTGTCTTCATTTTTTGCCGACTCGAGATGTTGTTTAATATATGGAATTTGCTGATTTGATCGTTTTAGAGCATCTACACCCAGCAAATATTGACGGTATTCAAAAAGCGTTTTTGCTTCCACTAGATATTTATCTGCTAATTTTAGGCGATATTTAAACGAAGCAATATTTCCCCAATACCAGAACTTCTGTACCGCATCAAAAAATCTGGACGGTTTGTAGAGTTTATTCCCCGGCATGTAAGAGGGATACGGCAGCACATAATCAGCATAGACCGAAGATGGAAAAATAGAAAAAATGATAAATAAACACACCAACAGTCCGACTATTTTTAATTTCATTTCATGTTTACGTATTTTTTATAAGCAATCGGATAATGAAGCGCAGAAAAAAATGCGAATAGCAATCCATATATTCCATCCGCAAAACCTTTATGGCGTATAAAGAGAGATAAAAACTTCCACGTTGGAGTAATCCATTCGTATCGGATCCACGATGTGATGGTTTTCGGAATTTTATCCTTTATCATCTCAGCAGCAGTTAACGACGTATATGCATCCGACTTTTTCCAATATTCCGCAAGCGTTCGATAAGAATAATGAAGCAGCGGGGAGCGTAAATGCCCAACATCTCCATCTATTTCTATCTGCTCATGCACGCTTTTGCACGGAAATTTGCCCTTTCCGCGTCGGAACAAACGAATTACGTAATCCGGATATTGGCCGCCTTTACGAAGCCAGTGATTCAATAAATAATTTTTTCTTGGGATAAAATATCCGTTACGGCTACTTTTTGACGAAATGGTCTGGGTAATTTCCCTGCGCAATTCACTCGATACCACTTCATCCGTATCAAGCTGCAACACCCACTCGCCGATGCACGCATCTACTGCCTTTTGTTTATTGATATGAAAAATTGCAGGATTATCCGTCTGTATAATTTTAGCCCCATATCTGCGCGCTACCTCTAAGGTTTTATCTGTTGATCCTCCATCGACAATTATTAATTCATCTGTCCAGTCTTCCACAGAAGCTAAACACCGATCAAGATTTTCCTCTTCGTTATATGCGGCAATTGCCACTGAAATTTTTTTCATGTTCGTTTAAAGCGCTTAGCAGTTATTATACCTCCCACAAGTAAAATAATCCCGATGATACTCAATGCGTTTGACGCTTGGCGCAGCTTCGTCTCACCGAATACGACATTCACTCCATGAGTTCCCTCTTCCAGCCAAAACGTCATAAGTCCGCGGTATTGCGGATCCTGGAACTCAACAGAAGCCTCACTGCCATCCACATATATCTTCCAACCCGGAAAATATAATGTATTTTCCACGATGCGCGTCTTCTTCGATGCTACGACCTCATATCTATGCTGTGTTGTTGATCGTCTGACCGTTGTAAACATTGCCTTTCCGTCAATAACTTCAATTGGCGCAAGTGGTTTTCTCTCCATAAACCGTATCGACCAGATCGGACTGCTCTCTCCAGTATCGGTTGTGCTTTCATATATATCTCTATAAAACTGTTCCGGTCTGGCTATATATTCCTTTGCCCGCCACATACGAAATGTTGTTAATCCACTCACGACCGTCACAAAAACGATGACAATGAATCCTAATCTCTTCGGGACAGCTCTTGCTACAATTCCTCCAATAACTGATGTTGCGGTTACTGATATCGTAAGGAGCCGCCAGGGAAACTGGAATTTTTGAAGGAGTTGTACTTTTTGCCAAATGAATTCCGATGCTGATGTCATGAGAAATAGCGAACCAAAAAGAACTGCGAACGCGCCGCCCGTGAACCAACGTATTTCTTTTTTCTTTGTTCGCCAAAAAACGACAACGCATGCCAATATTACTAACCATTGCAAAAATCCCAAAAACTTACTTACCTCATTTCCTCCTCCATAACTCCAAAAGGACATAATAAACTTCACCGGATCAACAAATCGATCATATATATCTCCTTTGGTTACAATATCCCGAAGCGTATATTTTCCTTCAAAAAATGCGGGTATCCAAAAAAATGAAGAGAGCAAAAACCCCAATGCTAAACTCCATAAACTGCATACGGCGAACCATAAACGATCCTTTACCTCAAAGTAATACAAATACAATCCATAAAGAATTACCAAAGGGAGAACCATGAGACTGATAGCGTTATGTGAAAGGATAAGTCCGGCCATGGTCATAGATATAATCACTCCTGCAAATCTCTTATTTCTGGCCAGTTGCAGTAAAGCCCAAAATATAACCGGTGGCCAGATAAATGCTACATGCTCCCCTATTGCTCCCCGCACATAAAGATCCACAAACCGATAGGGCGCAAATCCATAGAGCAGAGCAGCAATAAATCCCGGAATATTCCCAAATTGTGCTCTCCCCCACAAATACATTGCAGATATACTCGCTATATATGTTATGGCAAACACCAATTTTGTCGCATCCACAAAAGAAAAACCAACCAAATGAAATAACGAAGCCATATATGATGGCAAAGGATAAAGAAACATGAGAATCGGATGTCCGTATCCCCAATTAAGATTTCCTGCCCATCTGGGCACAATATGACCTTCTGAAAGTGACAGATAAAAATTGGCGATGCGCGCAACATGGTCCTGTCCATCGTGCGTCACGGGTAAACCCCGATGCAATAAATCAAATAGCGGTAATATCGAGACAGCAAGAAGCAATAATAGTAATCCGTATTTTTTCATATCATGACCCGACAATCGCTACCGCCGGAGTTTCATCCAAATAAAACAACACTTCACCTGACGCGGCGTTAGGAAAATCAGCAATATTTCCTATATATAACGTTTGTCCGTCTTTTTTTTCTTTTTCCCATATAATCGGTCGGAATTCAAACTTTCCTATCGTATGGGGCTCGGCAAAACCACCGGAGTACGTTCCGCCTTCCTGTTGATATAACCCCGGATCATACCGACTATAAAAAAGAAAAAACATATATGACTGATAGAGATTGTTGGTATTGGAAAAAACAATTGATTCATATTGTTCTTTTTTTGCCAAAACCAGCGGAATCGCTTTCGTCAGCGCATATTGAAAAGAGTCTGATTGAGTGGTTGGAAATACCGTGTAATACTGCTTGCCAAAATACGCCAGACTCACAATAATTATCAATCCAGAAGTAATCCTCACAAGCTTCGACGAATTTTTCCATAACATTACAAAGCCTATTGCGCCCAAAATCTGCCATACCGGTAAAAAAGTAAATGACCGCATCGCATGTGGTGCTTGTGTAGTAATTGCAGCCGGAAGCGGGGCACTCAATAACCATAGAAAAATAAACGATTTTATCCGTACATCCAAAGCGGCCCGAAGTAGCCAAACTATTCCCAAGACAATGAGCGGTGCTTCCCACAAGTACAACAGTCCTAACCCCGGCACCTTGTGGTTTTCTCTTTCTCCTCCGGCAAAAAGCCATTGGGGTCGGAAGTGGGAACCATAATTTAAAAGGGAAATTTTTACACTCTCTGTTTTTTTCTGGCTTGCTGAAAAAGTTGACGTTGCCCGTAGGCGGGTAAGCGCTTGAGGCTGGGCGTTAATATATATAATAGGAATAGCGATAATAAGCCCTAAAATAAAAGAAATGAGTAATTCTTTTTTTATGAGCAATAATTGTCTCCAAAATAATACACCCAGCAAAGTAACAAGCACCGGAGTTATAACTTTTTGGCTCTGATAAGAGTTCAATGAGAGTACAAAGACGATAGCGGATACTGTCAGCCACCATGAAGTTTTTCGGCTTCCGATTGCCCGGAAAAAACTGTAAACCCCAAACACAACAAGCGTGAGTCCCAAATTTACCTCATGGCTTAATCGCGAGAGATAAATATGCCAGGGAGAGACAGCAAGCAATAATGCACTCAGAAGTGCAATTGCTCCCAATTCCCAATTTCCAATTTCCAATTTCCAAAATAACTCAAGTACTAAAAGATAAGTAAGCAAAATGGTAATAACTCCCAGAAGCACTGATGGAAGCCGGACGCCAAAGGGAGTTAGTCCAAAAAGTTTTATTGATGGAATAACCAAATAGACATAAAACGCCGGCCTCCAGTCATCATATGCACGAAGAAGTATAGGAAACTTTGCCCCATACTCATCAGCTCCGGTTTTGAGTATGGAATAGGCGTTGTAGCCGATGGACACTTCGTCCAGTGATAGCGCCGGCGGCACATCATTTATCCGGTATAGTCTAAAAATAAATGCGAGGAAAATAATTAAAAATAACGCTATTCGCTTCATATTATCGATCACTTATTTTGATGGCTTCAGTTCCGTCAAGATAATAAATGGTGGCCAGATTGGCAGAAGAAATTTCTTTGGGCGTCCCGATATAAAGCGTCAGCCCATCTTTAGATTCCGTATCCCATTTGATCGGCCGAAATTCAAAAACATCGAATTTATTTTTCATTTCGGCAAACCCACCCGAGGAAGTTCCCCCCTCTGACAGATAGCGGACAGGGTCGTAGTTAAGGAAAAACAGAAAAAACATATGCGGCTGTTCAAGCTTGGTAGATACAACGACTTTTTTATATTTATCTTTATGGGCCTTTGCATATTCCACTGCTTGCGTATATCCATACTGCCAGTATTGAGAGACTTCCCTATTCATATGGCCATAGTACATATGGAAATAATAGAGAATGTTAAAACCAAAGAGTAAAGAGCAAAGGGTAAAAAGTATTTTTCTTCCCTTTATAACATTCATGGTCTTTGCAAATTGTATTATTCCCATTGCAGTAAATATCTGAAATGTCGGCAAAAAAACAAGCGCTCGGATTGCATGGGGAAGTTCTGTCGTAGGAGACGCGGCAATTGGTGCAACCAAAAACCAACTGAATAATATGCCCGCACTCTTCCCGCCGCCGCGGGCCACCGAATACATTCCCCACAATAGAAATGGAAGCTCAATAAGGTACAGAAGTCCCATATCCGGCGCATGATGGCGGGGATTATCGCCGGCAACAAATAACCACCGGAAAGAATAATGTGAAAGATAGCCATTCAAAAGAGTTTTTGCCCACACGAGCCGCCGGTTGTCAAACAACACGCCCCACGGATTACCCGTTTTTTTATCTTCTTTTAGCTTCCAAACGCTACGCGCAAGGGTTCCTGTTTGATCTGCCAATGAGCTCGTACCCCGCAGCCGCGTGAGCGTGTTTTGATTGAAAAAAACAGGCATAAGTGGTGCAATAGTTACAATTCCAACGATGATTGCGACCAACACTGCTTTACGCACCCGCCAAAGCTCTTGGCGCCAGCTCCACGAAAAAATTAGCAAAAGAAGCGGTAGAAAAATTCGTTCGCTGTGATATGCATAAAAACCAAGTCCAAACAGAAATGCGGCAAGTACAAGTAAGTTTTTTGATTTCAATCCTTTCAAGAAACACACGACTGCCCAAATGTTAATCGTTACCCCAACATTTGCCTCAAACGCAATGCGGGAAAACTGAAGATGCCAGGGGGAAATGGCCAGCAAGAGGGAAGAGAGCAGAGGGAAGAGAGCAGAGGGAAGAGAATTCCGAAACAACTCTCTCACAAGAAAATATGTTCCAATCACGGCTAATACTCCCATGATTGCCGAGGGAAGTCTTACTGCCCACGTTCCCAAACCAAATATCGCAATCGAAGGAATAGCTAAATACATATAGAGTGGCGGCTTGTAGTCGTCAAATGAACGAAGTGACAAAGGCAGTATTGTCCCGTATTCATCCCGACCGGTCTTTAGCACCGAGTAAGCGTTATATCCCAATGCCGCTTCGTCCCAATCCGGACTTGGCGGTACACTTCCCAGTTGCCAAAGCCGCAACGCACAAGCCACCAAAACAATCAATATCAGCCACACGTTTCGCTTAAAAAATTTCATGGTTTATCAAATATAACCAAAACCGGGTTACCGTTTAATAATTGAATAGTTTTTATAATTCGCGCGCCAGCCGGTACGTATAGGGGCTCAAGAACATACAGCGTACGCGCTTCCATCTCGCCCACCCCTTGCCTGGTAAATCGGTACTTCCCTAATCCATAGGGGTTATAAAACCCTGCACTATCAAAAGATCCGTCAATAATTCTTCGATATTCTTCAGGGTGAATTCGCTCATAAAAAGCAATATATGTATGCGGTCTCCCCAAATTTTCTGTTAAAATGATTTTTTCATACTGATCCTTCATTGGCGCAATATCACGGATGGCTTCCCGATATCCCCACTGCCACTCACCAGAAAACTCATTCGCGTAATGGTTAAAATAATTATGCCAATAGTAAGTGAAGTTAGCCGCATACAACAAACCAATTAGTCCAGCAATAAAATATATTTTTGATTTTTGAATTTTGATTTTTGATATTGTTGCCGCAATTCCTGCGGCAACAAAGATCTGCCATACCGGCAAACTATTCTCAATTCTTAGAGCATGCGGTGTTTCCCTCGCCACAGCCGCAGGTAACATTGCTCCAATTACCCAAGCAAGTAGCAACCACGCAGCTCGTCGCTCTTTCACCAGCAACCAATACACACCCAACACAAGAAACGGAATTTCAACAACATACAGTTGTCCTACATCTTGGAGAGAAAATTTCGGATTTCCATCGCCTCGGATAAACAAAAACCAAGGCTCGACATTGTCAAATAAATGCAATAGGTAGCTTCGCGCATAACCCAAACGACGATTATGGAGTATTTTTGACCACCATATATTTCCGTCAACTGTCATCCGATCATTTGCCGTTTTCACAATGGAAAAATCAGTAAATATGTTTACCTCTGCAAACCGGAGCCGCGCGGCAGGAGATAAAAGATAAGGAAGAATGGGAAGTAAAAAGATTATCGCAACTACTACTCCGCCAAAAAACGACTTGATGTGTTTATTTATCTCTTTACTGCAGAAGACAAGCAGTGCAAGCCCCAATAACGGCACAAAATACCGAGCACTATTGAACGTATACATGCTTGCAACAAACGGCAGCCACGCGATAACAAATAATTTAGGATGGCTGCGCGCCTTTAAAACGAGCCAAACACCCAATACGACGAACATGAGTGCAATATTGGCTTCAAATCCTGCACGGGAAAGCTGCATATGCCACGGGGAGACGGCGAGCAATAAAGAACTAAGAAGCGCTATTGCCCGCAATTTCCCAAAAAGCTCTAAAACCAGAAAATAGGTAAGGAGAACAGTCAATGTTCCTGCTAAAGCAGACGGCAGGCGCACGGCAAGCTCGTTGAGACCGAATAGCGCGATAAAAGGCACGGTAAGATATACCGGCAACACGGGCTTGTAATCTCCGTAAGCCACAAACGCATCAACAGGCATATAACGCCCATGCTCATCACGTCCGGTCTTAAGTATGCTGTATGCGTTATAACCTATGGATACTTCGTCCCACGAAAGCGCTGGGGGTATTTGCGTTACTTTATAAATGCGAAGAAAAAATGCCAGGCCGACGATACATGCCAATAGTAATGTGGTTTTTTTCATGTTGTCTTCTCATCCCAACCCTTTAATATGCCAAGGGCAAAAATGCTGGAAATAAAGCCGACATGGCTGTTGTTCAGGTACCGGCTCATGTACCAAAACACTACAAGGACCATACCGTATCCCACAAGAAGTCGCGACATGGTAGGCTTCTTGATCATATGCCAGAGGACACCCACGAGCACTGGAAGCCCAACAGCGATTTGCCAAAGAATAAAGGGATAATATCCATGTATATCCTTAATTACTCCAAGTCCATAAAGAACCATACTTAATCCGTATCCCGATATAGGATATGAATTGGCAGAATTTCCGCTTAGGTAAAAAACAGTACTGTCCAAAAACGCCTTCGCATCCCACAAAAGGAACGGACCCGCAGTAACCAATACCACCAGCAACATTGGAATAAGTTGGAGTATCGTCTTCCCAAAAGACTTCTTCAGCAGCAGCCAGCTATATACTATATATATAGGTAATGCAAACCATGTGGTCTGCTTGCTCATAACAGCAAGTCCAAACAGGAGCGAGGATACTGCAAATTTTCGCTTTTCCAATAAATACAGCGCCCATACGAGCCAAAACAAGGCAAATATATCGCTTCTGCCTTCTATAAAATAGTCAATTGTCGCCGGAGAAATAGCAGTAATAACAACTGCAGCAGACGCGAGATTTTTATCTTTCATCCACCGATATACGATATAAAGTAGGCCAACCATAGCGAAAAGTAGCGGCATCCGGCCGTCAAAAAATCCTAAAAGCGGCGTTGAAATAAAATAAAAGGGAAATACAAATAGTAGATACCACGGCGGCATCACAAAATGGTAAAGCGCAGGGTTCACCGCTTTTTTGCCGCTCTCTGCATAGCCCCACTCCTCCAAAAACGTACCAAAATAGGTTTCTTTGTAGGGATTTTTTCCCTGCAGCAAGTACCGCATCGCCGCTTCCTGTTGCAGGATAATGTCGTGCACGTTATAGACTGGGGCAGTGCGACTCCGGTCCACCATCGCCGTCACCGATGTGCCTACCACCACAATGGCGAGTGTCGCAATTAAAAAAAACAGCTTCAACTTTGGAACAACCGACCTTTTAATGAATCCGGAATATAGAGATACCAAAAGATTTACAATCAGAATCAAAAACAATATCCCAAAAAGCCAATACGGCGTTCCCGTAACCGGCAATATCCGATAGCGCATCACAACAGGGACAGATAAGATAAACAGAAGCAATGCATCAAGCGCCAATAAACTCATATATACATTGTACAGAAACTTATCTCTTAACTCCACTTGATGTATACATAAAGATCCGACCGTCAGGAGCGTATAATGCGGCCGTCAACTTCCACGACGAAAGGTCTATGGTCGGATACGTTCCCTTGCAATGCGGCTCAAAACACATTGCCTGGATCTGACGCTTTTGCATCATTTCCCCCTTACTGGGACACGGAAACTGGTCGCAAACGAGAAACAACGTGCCATATGCGGCATCAGTAATAGGCCTGGGCTCAATACCCGCAAGCTTGAAAAAATACCGATAATGAAGGTCGGAAAATGATCGGGAGTGGATGAGTGTAAAAGAAAATGGCTGATTTTTTGCCGACATGAGTATCTCATTGGCCATATTGCGGACTCGGGAGATATCGTTGTTGCCGACTGGTAAAAACAGATCCGTTTTCTGAACATTTATTATCACAAGAAAACTCATAAACCCCAACATGAACGGCATTGGAAATAATCTGCGAAGCGACCATATGGATTGTCCCAATAGAAGATACGCTACCGGCAAAAGAAAAAATAAATAATGATCAAATACTACTCCGCGGTACATGGCGATTGTAACAATGCCCAGTGCGTACCATCCCGCAAAAAATAGTGACCAAAATGTCCGTCGCCAAATCGCTGCTACAACAACAAATAACTGCAGAAATACAATAAACCACCGAGTGGCACCGGGAGCCAGATACCCAAATATCTTGGAAGATGCATCCAGTATTCGGGCTGCATATGAAAGACTCGCTTGCCCCCCAGACCCGCCAAAAGCCAATATAAATACTATTTCACGAATATCAACCCACCCATGCTGCGCCTCGTACAGTAGAAACGGAAAAAACACAAAAACAAACCCTCCAATACCGGCCAACAACCATACAAAAAGTGTTTTTTTGGATGAACCTTTACGAAAAAACAAAATAACATAAAGCAGTGAACTTAATCCGATAAAAAAGACCATGGGATAGTGCAGTTGTACCAAAATTCCAACCAGTATCCCCATCGCAAGGAGGGACCAATAGTTACGTTTTTCAACAAGTTCATAGACGCATAATGTATAAAGCAGAACAAAAAACGGTATGACTGTCGGCTCCCATATGGTTCGGTCGGCAGGAATCAAATACGCTGCCACTGCATAAAGTAAAGCAATTCCCCATCCGATCCAAAACCCAAAGAGTCGTTTCCCCAATACAAAAAGAAGCCCTACGGACGCAACCCCCAATAGTGCAATAAACACACTTGGAACAATCGGGTTAAACCTCCCAAGAATAAATGCCGGCCCGATTAAATAATAAAAGAAAGGGCCCAAGTGTTGCCCGGAAAGTACCGTAGGCCCGGCAAGCGGAAGTATTCCTGTCTTCCATGCATCATAAATGACCATGCCTGTTCTCCCCTGGTCACCCAAAAATTCAGTAAGTTCGCTTATGCGCCAAAGGCGAAACAAAGCCGCAATGACGATAAGCATAATCGGCAAGATAATGCCGGGCTTCTTTGTTATAATAGTAGTATTCAATTTCATGAACTCATTGAAGCATTATATCCTCGTTATTGCAATCTCTTTGCTGCCCATTGTGCCTGTTTTTCTGACTTCTGACATCCCCCACACACATGATGGCCCGGTACACCTGGCGCGCATGGCTGCGTATTATAAAGCTTTAGCCGATGGACAAATTCTACCTCGTTGGGCGGGTGACCTCAACTACGGCTACGGCATGCCACTATTTAACTTTATTTATCACCTTCCCTACCTTTTTTCCTCGTTCTTTATTTTTTTGCGGTTTAGCTTAATAGACACATTTAAGATTGTACTCGCGTTAAGCTTTCTTATTTCCGGAGTTACCATGTTCGCTTTTGCCAGAGCCTTTTGGAAAGATACCAAAAAAGCCTTTCTTGTCACCATCTTTTATCAATTTATACCGTTCCGGATCATTGAACTCTGGGTGCGCGGAAGTTACGGCGAGGTATATACCTATGCTTTGCTCCCGCTTGTCTTATATGGACTTACCACAAACCGATTTGTCCTGACGGCGGTTGTTACCGCGCTCCTTATTATCTCCCACAACTCCATGAGTCTCATATCCTTCGGCGCGGCCGCTTTGTTTATGATGTTTTTTTCTAAAACCAACAAAGCGAAACTGTTCAATGCTCTATCTCTTGTAACCGGCCTCCTTCTTTCCGGCTTCTATTGGCTTCCTGCGTTACTGGAACATCGCTATACCTACGGAGATTTATTTATGAAAGATATGTATCGTTCGCACTTCCCGCCGCTTTTCAATTTTTTCATTCCAAATTTCACCAATCGACCGGAACTGCAAACCGGAGGCATCAGCGTACAATGGGGAATTTTTCATGTTATTGCCGTCATCCTTGCCATACTTCTTCTTTTTCGGAAAAAATTTATAAAACACAAACCCATATTCTTTTTTTCTCTTTTTCTTATTGCTGCAAGTCTTTTTCTCATGCAGCCGATTTCCGCACCACTATGGCAGAATATTTCTCTCCTTCGCCAATTCCAATTCCCGTGGCGCCTCCTGGGGCTGGTTGGGCTTGCCACTTCGCTGGCTTCAGTTTCTTTTCTTGCCTACCCGCTCTTTAAAAAACCACTCATTTTTACAGTACTTGTTGTTTTAACAATCGGTTCAACTGTTTGGTACTGGCAACCGGCGCTTGGATTTGATCGCGTTACGGATGAATCACAATATTGGAACTATCCGCTCAATACCACCTATTTCGGCGAAACCGATGTCATCTGGTCCGGTGGGCCGGCTACAAAATATCCGAAAGATCGCATTGAAATAATCGGAGGTCAGGCAGTCGTTTCACAATTTATGCAAAATGGAACCGTACAAAAACTTCATGTATCCGCATCCACGCCAGCGCTGCTTGTTTCCCACACCCAATATTTCCCGGGCTGGAACGTCACTATTGATGGCCAAAAGACACCCATCGAATTTCAAAATCCGGAGCGAAGAGGACTTATCACCTTTACTACACCAGAGGGAGAGCATAACATCGTAGTAAGTCTCGGAAAAACAAAAGTGCAGCTCATTTCTGAATTAGTTTCACTAAGCTCGTTAAGCTTATTGGTAATAGCATTTGTCATCTCGACCAAACAAAGCGCGCGGAGAGATCTCTCTCAGATATGAAAAAGTTTCTTGTACCGCTTTTATTCTTGTGTATTATTCTTGCCTTCTTTTATAAGACGTTCTTTTTGGGTCTTATCCCATTTCCCGGCGATCTCCTGCTTTCAGAATACAAACCATGGCAATCCTATTCTTTTAATGGCTATGTCCCGGGTACCATCCCCAATAAAGCCCAGTACCCCGATACCGTCCGCCAATTATATCCATGGCGCACACTGGTAACGAATGAACTCAAGGCAAGAAGGATCCCCCTGTGGAATCCTTATAATTTTTCCGGCACGCCCCTTTTGGCAAATTTCCAATCCGCAGTTTTCTATCCGCTGAACTTTCTGTATCTTATCTTGCCCCAACAAATCGCGTGGACAATCCTTGTAATCCTACAGCCGACGCTCGGTCTCTTATTTACCTATTGGTACGTTAGAAAAATCGGCGGCTCGCAATTGGCTTCGGCGCTTGGCGCACTCTCATACGCATTTTCTCTCTATGCCACCGTATGGCTTCAGTACAATACCATCGGACACGTCATCCTATGGCTGCCGCTGGCACTTTTGGCTGTTGAGCACATGAGGCGCAAACGCACCTCGTTGTGGTTCGCGATCCTTCTATTTTCTCAAGTGAGCGCACTTCTTGCCGGTCATCCGCAACTTGCGGGCTATCTGCTCGTTTTCGTCCTTACCTATTCCTGGTTTCAAGCCCGACCAGTTTTTAAACATATTGGAACATCAACACTGCTTGCGCTAGGCATCTGTGCCATTCAGCTTATTCCCGGCATCGAACTAATAACGTATTCTGCCAGAAGCCCTCATGATTTTTCTTTTATCTTCCAAAAAATTCTTATTCAACCCCAACAGCTCCTCATGATTGCCATCCCCAACCTCTTTGGCCATCCGGCAACACGCACATATTGGCTCGGTGATACGTTTATTGGCAAGTCAATCTATCTTGGCATCATACCGCTCTTCTTTATTCTATCAGCGAATCGGCAAAAAAACTCATTTGTCAGATTTTTTATAATCACTGCCGCCATCACGCTCGTACTGATGAGTGCAAACCCCGTTACGTTTCTTTTATATAAACTTAATCTCCCGCTTATTTCCTCTAGTAGCCCAACACTCATGAGCTTCCTATTTATCTTTTCTTTAACAATTGCAACGTCATTGGGATTAGACGGATGGATTCGCGAAAAACATTCCATCGGCAAACTTGCACACCGATCACTAACTGTCACCGTCTTTTTTATAATTGTGTGGTGGGTGTATCAATCCACAGAGCACTATCTCACAACGCTTAAAGCAATCCTTTATTCTGGAACATTGGCCGGGACAACGCTTGTTAGTTTTTTCATCGCCATCACCCGAAAGAAACTTATGATTCCGATACTTGTGGTTCTTATACTCATACACGCCGCAGATCTCTTTTTTCATTTCCAAAAATTCAACCCGTTTGTGCCGGCCGCATATATATTTCCGCAAACATCCATATTCCAATTTCTAAAAGAGTACGGTGGTATTAACCCCGATTCAATCGGGGTTAACCGCTTCTGGGGATATGGGACGGCGAGTATCCAGGCAAATTTTGCTACGCAATATCAGCTTTATTCCTCAGACGGTTACGACCCACTCTACCCCAAATGGTATGGCGAGTTTATTCATGCATCAAAAGACGGTAAATTACTGGATACGTTCACCACGCAAACCAGATCCGACGCAACCATCGTATCCGGATATGGAGAACTTGACCTGCCAAACAATGCCCATCGTTTGCGGATACTTGACGCACTCAGCATACGGTATATCCTGGACCGACCGGAAAACGGAAGTACGCAAAAAACATTTCCGCCTGAACGATTCTCTTTCATAACTGATGTTGACGGATGGCACGTTTATGAAAATAAATCTGCCGCACCCCGCATATTTCTCACATCCAGTTACCGCGTATATCAAAACTCTCAGGAATTTAACGATATTTTTTTCAGTGATACGCACAATCCGTCAAAAACCATTTTACTTAAAGAACCAATCGATAAACCCCTTGGCACCACAGACAACACCAGCGTGGAACTGACGGAATATCTGCCTACACAAATTTCCCTTACGGCCGTTTCCCACGGCAATCTACTGTACCTATCCGATACCAACTATCCCGGCTGGCGAGCATTTATTGACGGAAAGCCAACAAAAATCTATTCGGCCAACCACGCATTTCGCGCGATGTATGTACCGTCAGGAACTCATACAATCCGCTTTACATTTTTCCCGCTGTCCTTCAAAATTGGATTTATCATTTCGGTGTTAAGCATTGCCGCAAGTGCCGTATATATTTTAAAACATGAACATAAAACATAAGCTATTTTTACTTTTCATAATTCTTCTGGCCGCATTTCTTCGCCTCTATAAACTTACTGATGTCCCCCCGGGCGTTAACCGCGACGAAGCTTCCATCGGATATACCGCATATTCGCTTCTTGCTACCGGAAAAGATGAATATGGAAAGTCATTTCCTTTATCTTTTGAATCCTTCGGTGATTGGAAATTGCCGCTCTACATCTATATAACTGTTCCGTTTGTAAAAATCTTCGGCCTTAATGAGCTTGCCGTCCGCCTGCCATCTGCGCTTGCAGGAATATTTACAGTTTTACTAACGTACTTTTTGGTAACGGAATTGTTTAATAAATCCCGTTTTACTACTCTCTACTCTCTACTCTCTACTCTCCTTCTTGCCATTTCTCCCTGGCACCTCCATCTCTCCCGCGTGGAGTCCGAATCCAATATCGCGGTATTTTTGATTGTCGCCGGTGTACTGCTGTTCTTGAAAGGTATCAATGGCAAACGCCCTTTGCTTCTTGCATTAAGCCTACCGCTTTTTGCCCTCACCTATTACACCTATCATGGCAACCATGTGTTTACGACACTGCTTCTTATTGGGTTGTGCGTTCTCTATCACAAAAAAATTCCTCGCACACCTGCCGTCATGGCGAGCACCATCATAAGCATTGTACTTATTGCATTTATCCTTTCCCAAACCTTCCTGAGCGCGGACAAAACAAAACTCTCTGGTATCAGTATCTTCGGCGATCCTTTTGTAATTCACGAAAAGATCGAGCTTCCGCGTAATATTCATCCCAATCCCAATGGAATTATTGCCCGACTCACGCACAACCGATTTACGTTTGCCGTGGAAACTATCGCCCAAAATTATATCAAAGCATTTTCTCCGGAATTTTTGTTCCTCAAAGGAGGTACCAATCGCGCACACAATATCCAAAATTTCGGCAATCTCTATCTTCTCGAGGCCCCCTTCTTCTATCTCGGCATCTTCCTTCTTATTTTCTTAATTGTCGATAACTCTAAACTCTTAACTCTTAACTCTAAACTCTTATTATGGTGGCTTCTCATCTCTCCTGTTGCCGCAAGCATCACCAAAGACGCACCGCATACCAACCGCATGTTTGCAATTTTTCCACTTCCGCCCATATTAGTAGCACTTGCACTTGTCTGGCTTTGGACAAATCTCCCGAAACAAAAATTATTCCGAAACACCATCGTTGTTGTTCTTGTATTTGCATTCCTGTCAAATATTGCCATATACATGGACAGATATTTTATCCATTTTCCTGCCACAGAATGGACCAACTGGGGAACCGGGTACAAAAAACTCGCCAAAACCCTGTCGCAGGAAGAAAATAAGTCTAAGCGCGTTATCGTGACCAACCCGGAATATTCACCATACATCTTCCTCTTGTTCTATTCCGGCTTTGATCCTGCAACATATCAAAATACGGTCACGCGCTACCCGCCAACCAATGATGCGTTTGTTCATGTCAAGGCTTTTGACCGGTTTGAGTTCCGTGATATTGATTGGAAAGCGGAAACACAAATTCCCAATAGAATTCTTGTTGATCTAAAACAATGGAAAATCGTTGACACCGGCAACAGATAACTTCATCACATGAGGAAAAATTTTCTTTCCAACCGTATTATTTTGTTTATTCTTCTCATCGTCATCCATAGCTTATTCTTATTACCGCTCTTGCCGCCGGGAGTACCGCATACACATGACAATGAGGTGAATATCGCTCGCACTGCTGCCTACTATCAAGCATTCGTCGACGGTCACGTTCCGCCACGGTGGGCCGGCAATCTGAATTATGGCTATGGTATACCCGTCCTTGTTTTTTTCTATCCGCTACCCGGCTACATCGGAAGTTTTCTACATATGATTGGCTTCTCGTTTCAAAATGCATATAAAATTATCTTGGCAACTGCATTTGTTGGCGCTCCCGTTACTTTTTTCCTTTGGTCATCCCTTCGATGGAAACCCTCCGTTGCGTTTATCATCTCCATCCTATACGGGCTTGCGCCATATCATTTTCTCAATATGTATGTACGTGGTGATATTGGCGAACTTGCTGGATACGCCATCGCACCTTTGGTATTTTGGGCTGTTGAAAAATATTTACATAAACCAAGCTTGACAACTATCCTCACGGGAAGCATATTTTATGGTCTCCTGGTCTTAGCCCATAATGTGGTAAGCCTTCTGTTTTCTCCAATTATTCTCGGATACGCACTTTGGAAATATCACCAAAATCACAAATCCTTCGCACTAGTTTTCTTCATGCTAGCCCTCGGACTTGGGATGAGTGCATTTTTTTGGATGCCCTCTCTTTTTGAACTGCGCTATACCAACAGCACGTTCTTCTTTGGCTCCATCTATCGCGAACATTTTCCCAGCCTGATAAAGCTCGTGTACGCCGCGTGGGGATTTGGGCCGGATGTGAACAAGGTCGGAGGATTGTCGCCGCAACTTGGTCCGCTCCTCACGCTCCTCACTGTTCTTGGAATGGTTTCCGCATGGCGTACACATAAGGTAAAAAATCTACATGCTTTTTGGACAATCGTCTTTTTCGTATCTTTGTTTTTGGTGCTTCCCATTTCAGCACCAATCTGGCAACAATTGAGTCTTTTAAAAAAATTTCCCTTTCCGTGGCGGTTTGTCGGTGTCACTACTTTTGCAGGCGTGCTTCTTGCTGGTTTCTTTTTTGAAAAAATCAAATCGCGTTACGTTATTTTTATTTTTACTCTTCTGGCAATTGTGCTTTCCGTCACTATGGCAAGAGTCCAAGGATACCTGAACGTTCCAGATAGTTATTATCAGAACTATCCGGCTACCACAGACTATCATGGAGCTACATCAACCATTTGGACTGCAGGATTTGCCTCTTCCTTTCCAAAACAACCCATAGAGATCATTTCCGGCACTGCTACTATCAGTGACTATACTCGTACAACTACACGCCATGCATTCACCGTTCATGCCCAAAGTCAAACAACAGTCCTGGACAACACCTTCTATTACATTGGGTGGAAGACTAGTATTGATGGGAAAAATGTGCCTATTGAATTCCAAGACCCTAATCACCGGGGACTTATCACCTTTATCGTCCCGCCTGGTGAACATTCCGTAACCGTTGCGTTTACAGAAACTAAAGTGCGAATGCTGGCAAATGCAATCTCGTTACTCTTCCTCGGATTTGTTATAGTACTATTTGGTATGTCATTGCGATCCCGACCTTGGCGGGAGTGGCAATCTCTAAAATAATGAAGCGCATTTTCTTGTTGTTGATCGGCGTCGTCCTTCTCGGAGGCTTCCTCCGCTTCTATCACCTCGGTGATGTTCCAGCCGGTTTCCATCGCGACGAAGCATTTTTGGGCTATAACGCGTATTCAATACTCAAAACCGGCAAGGATATGAACGATATCTCCTTACCGCTGCACCTTAAGTCATTTCTCTATAGTCCTGCCGGATATTCATATGCCTCGATTCCCTTTATTGCCGCTTTCGGCCTCAATGCGCTATCCATTCGCTTCGCCTCCGCTCTCTTTGGCACAATGACGATTTTTTCCACTTACCTCTTAGTCTTAGAACTTTTTCGAAAATTGGAAATTGAAAATTGGAAATTACGAGCAATAGCACTTCTTAGCGCATTATTGCTCGCCGTCTCTCCATGGCACATTAATCTCTCAAGGGTAGCTACTGAAAACACGATTGTTGTATTTTTCATAACTCTTGGCACCCTTCTTTATCTCATTTGGCACCGAAATAATAAACTAGTTTTTTTGCTGGCGTCGTTTTTTTCTTTTGGATTAACCATCTTTATCTATCAGGCTTCTCGGGCGTTCCTACCATTATTTATACCTGTGCTCCTTATTGCGTATCGCAAAAGAATTCGTCTTTCAGTTGCTATCTTTTTCCTCACTATCCTCATTCCTATCGTTCTTATCTTCCGGTCACCAACGCTTTCCCTTCGGCTTAATACTATCAGTATTTTTTCCAACGCGGAAACACAGCTAACACTTGACGAATCTCTTCGCGAGGACGGCGTAGCAAAACAACCGACCATTCTGGCTCGCGCATTTCACAACAAAGCGGTCGCCTACACCCAACTGCTCGTGCAAAACTATTTCTCCCACTTCTCCTATCCTTTCTTATTCACGGATAAGGGATTGCCTGACCGTTATCGTATTCCTAACCAGGGAATTTTATATCTGGTAGAACTACCACTTCTTCTTATCGGACTCTATGCCTTGTTTAAAGAACGCAAGCCATATTCCTGGCTTCTCCTGTCGTGGATATTTCTTGCCCCCGTTGGCAGCAGTATCGCGTTTGATGATGTGCCTAATCTTCAGCGAACGCTCCTTGCCTTTCCCGCTCTTTCTATCGCCGCCGCTCTCGGGCTAGTTGAAGGAATCAATTTGACTGCTAAAGCTAAGCGTTCGTTAATTGGTTTACCTGCCCGCCATCGCTACGCTCAGGCGTTAGCAGGCGGGTTGGTTTATTGGGTTATTGGTTTATTCGCTACATTTAATGTAGCGTCTTATCTCCACTCCTACTACATCCACCAACCAATCCACCGCCCATGGAGCCGCCACGAGGGCTATAAAGAACTCGTTGCAAAGACAAACGAACTATTGCCTAACTATCAAAAAGCAATTATCACAGACCGTCAATCTGCTCCTACAATATTTTTCTTGTTTTTTGGAAAATACGATCCCGAAAAATTCCAGGAAGATACACGCACCTCCACATTTCCGGACTATGACCGTATAGCATTTGCAAACTATGAATTCTCTCAAGAAGAATGCCCGCTGCAGATAGACAAAACTGGCCAAGGAATTACCGGAAAGCCCGAAATTCTCTACGTCAACTTCGGCACCTGTAAAACGCCGGAGGGTGCAACCGAACTTGCCGTTATCCGGCGCGGCGATTCATCCATTGTTTTTCGGATACTTTCATTGTAATAGCATTATTCTTTTTCTATACATGGAGGATTAGCGGAAGCGCTTTTGGGTCCCTTTTTCAAAAGTCCTTTTGCTTCAAACTCTGCAAGAATTTCGTCTTTCTTGGCGCTGTCAAAGTTGATGTCTGTGGCAAGCTGGAAATTGCGCGCATCTCCCATGATCCATTCATAGGAAAAATCAGGCAGTGTTGCGTTCAAACTGCAAAGCCGAACATAATATTTGTCCAAAAAATCTGTAAAGAAGTAGTTAAACTCCGGCGCGTTGCCCGCCCAGGGAGAGTAAGCGCGCTTAAACACGATTACTTTGGGACGGCTTTTTTCGAAATCTGCGACCATCTCGTCTTTGATTTTTGATAAGGCGGCTTGTTTTAAAAACCAGTGATACTTCGACGGCAGCTTTTTTGTTTTCAAGTAAAACAGTTCTTTAAACTCAAAGGGTCCGATCCATGCAGAGTCCTTGTCACCCACCATCTGATTGACCAACGTGGCCACCTGCGGCCGGTCATAGATGAGCGGCATCGTCCCCATATATTTGGGGAAAAATTTTTGCTCGAATTTCATGAACAAAAATATTCCGTTGAAGAACCAGTACGCGGCAAGAATCATGAAAGTCACGGACGCGATGGCTTTTACCGAATAAACAAGTTTTTCTTCATCCAATAGTTTTTTAAACGCAAACAATGCAAACAACCCATGAAACATCGAAGATACAATATACATACTTGATTGGTAATCAGTTTCACGAATCGCCTGGGGATTGTTTCGAGCGTTTGAAAAAACTAACATAACAAGAAAGGCAAACAGCAATGAAAATCGCCTTTTTATAACCAAAAGTATAAATAGTCCCGCGTTGGAAACTGCAAGTGTTACCTGTATGGGATCCGAAAACGAAAAATCCTTCACTCCCCAAAGCGCCGGAAAATAATTATTGACGAATGCATTGAAAATGATAATCGCGTACCGAAGCGGATTAAACCGCCCGCCTTCCGGGATCAAATAATTATAAATGTAGTATTTTTGGTTATAGACAATATTGGCAAAATAGTAATCCTTCAGGCTCCCAGTAACGAGCAGATAGATAAGAAAAGTAATATAGGGCGTCAAAAAAACTACTCCAATATTTTTAATAATTTCCAACCAGCCCACTCTCTTTCCCTCACTCTTCCAATACATATAGAACGCATAGAGATTTAACCCAATAATGACATACGTAAACGTCATCGAGGTAAACCAGCTAAAGAAGGTAGACAAACTGACAATGAGAAGATCTTTTCGCTCAAATCGCCCACCGGTATAACTTTTTAGAAGTAGCAATCCGTAGCCGGGAATGATGAGATACGCAGCAAGCGTATCGGCAAGAAGCATCTGTCCCCAAAAATATGTGCCGGCTAGAGCAACTGCAAAAAGAAATGGTATATAAAATCCGGTATCGGCTTCCTTTGCCCGTTTTTTAACTAATAGATAGCTCGCGATATGAAAAGCAAAAAGAAGTATGGCAAATCCAATGCGGAAACGAACAAATGATTGCCCGGTGAAAAGCTGGATTGCTCCGGCCACTACATATGCAAACGGCTGATGGTGTTGGAACCAATCGCGATATGGAAGTTTCCCCAGAAGCATGTAGCGGCCGCCGACCAAACTGTCGTATTCATCCGGATACTCTTCGTGGAAGGTATTGATGAAAAATATAGCAAATAAGAGAATAAATCCTACTAAGAGGATCTTTTTCATATCCTGTGTGCCTTCTTTGACATTGTAACACGTGACCTCAAGCTCAACAACACAATTGCGCCATAGATTACCAAACTTACCCCGCTGATCCATCCTCCAATGGTCACAGACAATGGCTCGTAGCTAAATCGAACAGTATGCTTTCCGGCAGGCACTTCCACAGCCCGAAATGTATAATTTGCTCGGTAAATTGGAGTTTCAGCTTCATCAACATATGCCTTCCAACCCGGATAATACGTATCGGTAAGTACTACCAGTGCTGATGTATCCGTTGTCGTTTCAAGTTCAACTTGCTGCTCCTCGTATCGCTTGATTTTTGCTTCTCCAAATCCTTTAGTTCCATACTTCTGCTTCGGCTGTTGCTCAACAAGAACAGTGTTTCTGGTGTCAAAACTCGGATCAAATAGCTTCTGCAACAACCCATGATCCTCACCTACTACTTCCACATTATGCGCAAGATACGCTCTTGGCAGTGCACTTTCGCGTCTCACTATATACCAATGTTCGTCCTCCCAAATGATATTTTCTGCGTTTATTATCGGAACTTCTGTTTTCTTGTAGATCAAATATCGCACGCTTAATAAATCAAGTATGCGATTATTTGCTGTATCGGAAACTAATTCTACGTCGCTTCGTAACAGTTTCGGCGGATATTCCCCGGAATTCGCGTAGGCGATAAATTCAGCATACCGTTTTATATGAAGCGGATCGTAATAATTTGGATCATAGATGCGAAAATGCGAAGCAAAGTTGGTCTTAAGGTTTGCACTGCCCATACCAAATACTCTGGCATCACGAGTATATTCTTTCAGTGCACTAATAAGGGAATTATCCGGAAGCACATTATTGCTGGATGAAAACGGAAGAAATTTATTGCTATTGTATAAGCCCAAGATAATAACAAGAGCAATAGCAATATACCAACGTCTTCCAAGAAAATATAGCGAAATAATAAATGCGGTAAACGCTCCGGCTTCAAACAGTGTATTGCGCAAGCTGATTGTCCAACAGTTTGGAATCTCGGCAACCGGACATGCCGGATGAAAATATGCTAACGCGGCAGTTACTGCCGTAACGATCCCTACCAAAACCAGAAACCACAGGACTTTTGAAATCCGAAAAGATTTTACCTGTTGAAGCCATGCATTAAATCCATATCCTGCCAGGATTGCTAAACTAAATGTGGTTAAGACAAAAATACGCGACGGCACGTCTGCTGAAAGTACTGGAATCGGCAACGAATAGAGCCAACGCGTCCCAAACCAGTTGATAGTGAGAAGTACGGTAACGATCGCACTTCCCCAAAAAAACCATCGGGGATCTTTTTGCGGTCTCTTTTGTATTAATGCAATATACGCAAAAAATAACGGAGTAAGGCCGACCGATGCTATGGTTTCAATATAATCTCCTGCTCCCCACCAATTGTATGTTGCCTGATTGCCGAAATAATTCGGTATGGCGATCGTTACAAGATGCACAATCGGCAAAAGAAAACGCTGAAAAATAAACTCCGACGACGCGCGGGTAATCGTTGAATATGCAAATAATTCAAAACTTGGAACCAACTGGATTCCCGCCATGCCCATACCCAGAAGCACTAAAAGACAGAACGCTATTATCCGACGAAGATACTTTATTGGCTTGATTTGAATATACCGGTATACTCCATAACATCCCGCAAACAGTAACACATAGAGAATCATATGCGGCTGCCCGGATAAAAATAGAAAAAAGATAACTAGGGGCACCGATATCCAAAGAATACTTTTCTTATTTGCAAATACATCCTCAATGAGCAACAACAAGACAGGTAGAGTCGTCAAAAGGTAAATGAATTCCCCATACAAAAGCCGGGTTATCACAAATCCGGAAAAAACAAGTACTGCACCGGTAAAAAGGGCTGCTTCATGGCGAAGGTTCATTTTTCGACAGTAAAGATAGGTACAAAATCCCAGAAGCAACGGCTGCATGGCGACAAAAACCGACCAGGCAAGTTGTGGCGGGAAAAATAAAAATATCACGCCAAACGGATTAAGATATCCGGGATGCATAATAGCAAGAAGCGGTGTGCCTGCTCCGTTATATGGATTCCAAAGAGGTAATTGTGACTTTTTCAGTAAATCAACTGCTAATACCCTAAGCGGATAGAGATGCCGAAACACATCATCCGCAACCGGTTTATGCGCGATATCAATGACCCCGCGGAATGTATCAGTCTTCCACGGTTCATACCACGCGCGAAGATAATCGCCGGGAAATGGAATAAGTCCGAAAAAGAATAATTTATGAAAGATAAGTATGGTGAGAAGAATAAAAAAGATAAACGCAAGGATAGAAAATTTACGCATGGTTTTTCTTTTGTGCAATAACAACCATATTATCCTGCATGGACAGATACAGGGGAAACATACCCAATTTAAACGCTTTAACGATATCATAGAGCCAACTGGCAAATCTGCTTTCGCCGGTTGTCCGGGCAAGATGCAATACATACCGCAGGCTCAACCACTTTCCTATCCGAAACCATCTGTAGGGGATCAAATCCTCTTTGTTCAGCAACGTCGTTAACGTTTGTCGGTTAAAGAAAAACAGGTGCTGCGGCGGTATGTAGAACGTCCACCGGCGGCCGAGTATTTTTGCAGCGGTACTTTCGGTATCTCCGGTCGCAATGATGATAATTCCGTCTTTTTTCAAAAGTGAAAATAATTTACGAAGATCCCGCCGCGGATCACCCAGATGCTCAAATACATCAAACAGCGCTATCACATCAAACGACTCCGCAGGGTATTCGACGGAACTTATATTACCTCGCTTTATTCGCGTATCACCGTTTAGCTTCACCGCATTATCGACTGCATAATCAGACGGGTCAAATCCATACGCATCGTACCCTGCTTTTAATGCTATTTCCACAAAAAATCCCATGGCACAACCGACTTCAAGTAATTTTCCTCTGGGCTTCACTTTTTTTATTTCAGCCAAAAATTTTCTCATGTTACGTATGATAAACGGCTTATCTTCTTTATAGTTAATGTATGCTCCGCGTGACAAATCTCCGGTAAAATACCCTTTGTTGTATTGCTCAGCGAGAAAACTGTCATATTGCTGATTTAATTCCGTCCGTGCTAAGCCGCAAGAATCACAACGGTAGATCATATATCCGTTTTTTTTTAGATAAAACCGGGTAGTCGCGCCGCAGAGATAACACTTCATAGCAGTTCGGCGTCCGATTTCTTCCAGTGGACAGATGCATGAATGCGCGAAGCAATTACATTGGGAAATCGCAGAAGCGCCCCTGTGTATCCAAGCAACATCCATGGGTCACCGGTGAGCATTGCTTGTATAAGGCGCAGCGGAGTCCATACCGCATGACTTAAAAGAAAAGATATATCAGAAATATTTTTCCAGATAAACATGAATTGATTCCGATACGCGATAACTTTTACCCGTGTTTTTGAAAATGATTGTTTTATCTTGCCCTCTTCATGAAGATGCTTAACTATGCTTTTCGGCTCAAATACCAATGTATATCCTGCTTTACGAGCCCGATAACTTATATCAATATCTTCCCAGTAAAAAGGATTGAACAGTGGATCCATGCCTCCCAACTCCTGCCACATGCTTTTCCGAAACGCGCCGCTTCCTCCCGATACCCACGCGGTATCAGATTTATCCACTTCCCCCCTCTCGTGAATAAAAAATCCTCGTTGCCATTTTGCCAATCCTCTCCCCCGAAGCACAACAGATTCGCCTTCCTTGCTTTTGTCCATACAGCCAACGGCAAATACTTTATCGCCGGCAAAATGAGAAACAAGCGGCTGCAAAAAGTTTTCTTCAGGCTCTACGTCAGTGTTCAAAAGTACCACAATGTCGCCGATTGCAGCTGCAATACCCGCGTTGACAGTACTCGCAAATCCTTCGTGCCTTTTCTTCTCAACAACTGTAACATTTGGAAACTTTGCCTTGAGATATCCTACCGATCCGTCTGTTGATCCGTCATCCACTACTATGATTTCTGCATCTTTTGCAGTTGCTATCACTCCCGGCAAATTTTTTTCCAGAAGGCTCTTACCATTCCAGTTGGGTATGATAATGCTAACTCGGTTCATAGAGAGAATTCTATCCGATGAGTTCCTGTCGGCACAAGAGTACCAAAAAAATTGTAATTTGTCCTCACTAGCGCGCCTGGAGTTCCGTCAACCACAACGCGCCAGCTTAGTGAGTAACTCTCTGAAACTACCAAAAACTTCTCCTCTGATGTATTTGTTTCAATAGTTATACCTTCAGGACTATAAGAAATAATAGTCGCAATATCTTCTATTGCGTCCTTACTATCAGCAACGTTAACTATGCCCTCTATGATAGCGGTTGTCTTTGGATAAAATAAAGGATCAAATAAGCCATTTATCACCGACTGCTTGTTGTTTGCTGGCCGGACGTCCGAAACAAAATATGCTCGAGGAAGCCCTTGTGTATATTCGTATACCCGCGTTTCTCCTTCTTGAAGAATTTTTTTAAGAAATGGCCGTTCTATATCCGCAAGAGTTAGAACGTAACGGACATTGAATATTGGCAACAATGGTGAATCTACCGTTTCGAGAGTTACAATCCTGTTAAACCCATATGGCGGTGTGATATCTGGTTTACCTCGGGCAATAGCCGCCATCAATTCCTCGTATCGCGCCAAGATCAACGGATCATAACCCTCAATCGTTTCTATGCCGTAATACGCGGAAACATTTGGCGGCAAAATCCTTTTATCCAAACTCATCACCCGAAATGGCTTCTCCTGTTGTTTAAGGAATGAAATGATTTGAGTTTCCGGAAAAAAATACTCCCTCGGCGTAAACGGTGTAAACTTCCACCCAAAACGCAGAAGATCAAATGCTGTAATTCCAACAAGTAGCATCCCAACCGGATATATTACCTTAAACTTCTTTAATAAGTTAGGAACCAACAGTAAAAAAGAAGCGGCGATAAATACGCCAGTCGGCAATATAAGGTTTCGCTTGCTCACTTGGAAATTTTCCCCTCCTCCCAGCACCACAAGCCAAAGCACAACGAGCGTAATACCGACAACAAGGATTGCGCTCCACCGGATTCCTTCCTTTTTTCGTAACCACCCGTCAAATCCTATCGCAGCCAACATTACGAGGGAAAAATCTATAACGACCATCAGTCGGGTCGGCTGCAGTGACGACAACAAGGGAAACCGCATTTGATACGGAAATCTTGCCAAAGGCGTGGGTAATGCAAAAAGTAGTGCAGCGATAAGCACTGCCACCCAAAATACGGTATCCTTACTCCGTTTGCCAAATAATACAAATAATCCAAACAATAAAGGGAGAACGCCGATGTATCCAACTAATTCTCCGTAATTCCATGTCCCCCAATAATTAAGTGTCGTAGGATTACCAAAAAAATCCGGCGTCAGAAATTGCGCTAGATGCTGCCACGGAATAAACCACCCTTCACGCAACCAGCTTTCTCCTTCCGCTATGCGCCCGCTTTCAAAAACCAACTTCATCATTGGCAACCATTGTATCGACGTGATCAGAACAAAAGCACCGATTCCAACTAGCAACCAAAAAATGGCTTTTCCTCTCCTGCTCTGTAGTTGCCATATTCTATAACCGGCATAGGCAAGTGCAACGCCTATTACATACAGCGCAACTTGCATATGCCCGGCAAACACCTGCATGGATAACCCAAAAACAAAAACCAACAGCCAGGTGATGCTCTGCCGGAATTTTTGCGCCTCAATGAGCTTGTCGATAGACAAAAGAACAAGCGGCAACCACATCGCAATATGTACCATCGTCCCCCAGGTAAACCATGCGATGGAAAAACCCGAAAAACTCCATGCCACCGCGCCCAAGAGACATGCCATGGGATCCAATTTAAGACGGCGAATGTATGCAAACAGTAGTATGCCCGCAAGCAGCGGCTGGAGAATAATAAGCATCGTCCATGCAACCGGAAACTCAAATATAAAAAATAGAATATTAAAGGGATAAAACACTGCAGCTTGTACATTTGCTGTCAAGGGTGTGCCGGAAAAGGTATAAGGATTCCATTTGGGAATCTGGCCTTGCTTCCACTGGTCTATGGCTATCTTGCGCCATGGGATCTGTTGCCGTATGGGATCAGTAATCAGGAAGTTTTTAAAAGGAATTCCCCGGGGATAATCTTTTGCATACATATCCCGCCATGGATGATACAACCCAACTAAACTGTCCGAAGGCACCGGAAGTTTCCCGCCAAATAATGTAGGGTAAAAAAATATTCCGACAATGGCAACAAATACGCTAAGACAAAATAGTACAAATATGTTTTTCTTCATGTGATGCTCACTAGCAACGCGGCGTCCTCCAAAGAAACCCATTTTTCCCATCTCTTACGATCTCCGGTTGTCCTCCGCCATCATATACAATCGGGATACATCCCGCTGCCATCGCCTCTACCGTTGTAATGCCAAAGTGCTCCATGGCAGCCGGATTTTTCTTTTCATCTTCACCAAATCCGGCAGCGTGCCAGTAAATCATGGCTCGGCCATAGTGATCTTGGAGTTGCGCAAACGGATCATTGGGGAAAACATATGCCGATAGTCCTTCGGTGAGCTTCACCACTTCCTGAAAATATGTTTTATCTTGTTCAAGCAGTCCTCCAACCAATCGAAACTCCCACAATGGCAAGTTTTTTGCCAGTGTTTTAAAAAATTGCACCATCTCTTTCTGTTTTTTATTTGTGGAATAGGCAGTAAACCTCCCAACGGTAAGAATAATTTTTTCTTTTTTAAGCGGTCGAAACTCATTTATCCCTACCGGCGGATAAATAACTTCTGAGCGAACACCAAATTCTTGATCGATGTGTTTTTTGGTAAATTGCGAATTACACACAACCGCTTGATACCGACGAAATTTTGTTTTGTTGGCTATGCTTTGACCACCCACAAACGGAAACGGTGACTGAAAGTGGATAATATTTTTTTTCGCAAGTGACAACGGAACACTTCCGTCACTTAAAAAGAAAATAAGGTCATATTTTTTTGACAAATAAGCCTTTTTGAGTATGTTTTTCCCTCGAAATAAATTCGGAACAACTTTTGTCCTCGATAAATCTATTTTGAGTCTTTGTTGAGCTTTTTTTGCAATATCTTTGTCTTCCCAAAAAATATCTACATCATGAATCTTTGCCCAGTGGCTTGCCAGCGTTAACGAGTATCGCTCACCGCCTCCCAGACTATCGAAATAGGGATTATAGATGCCGATCTTCATATATTTTTTTTACGCTTCCCACCACCAGTGCCATCATGCTTATGCCGGCCAATAGCAGACTAATTCCAAACCCAGGCGGATCATAGAAAAAACGTACGATATGTTCTCCCGTGGGCACGCCAACGGCTCGAAATGCATAGTCTGCTCTATATAAAGGGGTTATTTTACCGTCAACAGTTACTTTCCAACCCTTTTCATATGTATCCGAAAGAAAAAGCAGCTTAGGAGCTGATGTTTTTACTTCAATAATCACTTCTGTCGGCGAATATTTGGAAATTGCCGAAGTACCTTCACCTTCGGCGGGCTTTATCTCCGGCTCCTGCTCTAAAACAAGTGTTGTTTTTCGAAAAAAATCAGTGCTCCAAAGTCTATCGATTACCTCCTGATCAGACGCCGCTAAAATATATGAAGATGCAAGAAAGGTCCGCAAATACGCCTGCGTATTTTCAAGTACTTCAAAATGCTCATCTCGATAACTGGATCGGTAATGCGGATACTTCCAAAAAGGAAACGCCCATACGTTTTGCCCGTCACTAATGCGATGAACCACGTAACGAACGCCCAGCAACTGCAATGCATCCTCTGTATAGCGGCCTTGCCTATCAATCAACACGACCGACCGCTGTGGTGATTTAATTGTCCCATCAGCGGCAGTTCCTATAAATTCTCCATATCTTCCTTGGTACATAGCATCGTAGCCTTCAATAAGCGGGACACCGAACATAGTACCAACCTCATTTCCAATATTCCCAAACACCCGATAATATCCGATTTGTTTTGGATTTAGGTATTCCAGAAGTTTTTGCTTGGGATATACGAATCCTTTGGGGTCAAACGGCATCCACTTAGATGCAAATCGCAGCATGTCAAACGCCACCAACCCCACGAGTGCACCTACCACAATAAGCCGGATGTACTTCTTCCTGCTAAATCCCGCTTGTGTCAGTACTATGGTTATCACTAATATTGCAGTGGGCAGCAGCAAGTTGCGCATAGCAATTGTCTTATTCTCACCAGTCAGCCAAGATCCGAGCAATACGCTTGCCCATAGTAACGCGACAACTAAAAAAGCTCCCATGGCCAAACCTGTTAACCATTTTCTGCGGCCATTCTCCCTATCGGAGAGAAACGCATCAAATCCAAAGCTAGCAAGAGTTGCTAGACAAAAAGAAAAAAGCACAATGATGCGTGATGCGCCACTCGTGCCCAATACCGGAATTTTTAGTGCATAGATGAGGTCATTCAAGGGAGTTGGAAGTGCAAGTGCTAACGTGGCAATCCCGGCAATGGCAAAAAATAATACTTGGAACGCTTTTTTCCGTATTATCGCGTATAAAGCCAAAAACAATGGAACAACACCGATGTATCCCGCCCATTCCGCATAATGGCCAAACCAGTCGTTTCTCGTCACAGGATTACCAAAAAAGTCTGGAGCAAGTAGTGTAATAAGATACTGCCAGGGTATAACTTCTCCTTTCATAAAATTTGTACTTCGCACCGACTGTTCAAACGCATTAAAGGTAAGGGTAAACTGCGGCACTGATAAGCCAATGCCAAATGCGAAAAACAACAAAAGCATTCCTCCGACTCTCCATTGTTTCGTCGCGATCGTTTTGGCAAAAATATAACACAGCACGAGCCCCGAGACGTAAAGACTTATCTGAAAATGCCCCGATAAAAATGACAAAGCTAGTCCTACAGATACGAGAAGTAGATGCCACCAAGACGGCTTTACAAATTGTCTATGGATCGCAAATAAAATAAGCGGCAGCCATAATGCGGCATACCCTAGCGTCGCATAGGCCATCCATACGACAAGAAATCCGCAAAACATAAATGCGGTGCTACCCACAACACATGCCGCTTCCGACCGCTCGAGCGACCGCAAAAAAATATACATGAATATGCCTGCCAGAAGCGGTTGCAACAAAACCAATAAACTCCACGCATCTATCTCGCTCGTCAAAAAGAAAAGCAAATTAAATGGCGAAAATACCGCGGTCTGATAATTACCCGCGTGCTGGGTGCCGGCAAAACTGTATGGATTCCATAGGGGAATTTGTCCCTGTCTCCATGTGTCAATGGTCAACCGTTTCCATGGATAGATCTGAGTTATCACATCCGGCATGGCGTTATTTTTGAGCGGCATGCCGTACGATGCGCTCCACGGAGCAAAGAACGTAACAAGATATTTCGAAGGAAACGGTGCTAACCCTTTCAAAAAATAAGGACTGGCAAAAATAAACCAAACGACTCCGATAATCAAAACTGGCCAGAACTTTTGGAACAATTTTAAAATTTTCATTTTACATTTTTTATTTGCAACTCCCACAACTTTGCGTATGTTATAAACATACTGAATGCCTGATACACACTTTCAATCCACCCTACTGTTCCCGCTCGCCACCCGCCTTTATGGATAAATGAATCAAAAAATGCGCTTACCATCACCCGCACTAATCGCCACCAAACTATTGGCGGGTGATTTGAATCATACCGCAGCTTCGCTTCGGTTCCTGACCACACATTTGTTTTTGTCACCATCTCCTCAAGTGTCCGATGCGTTCTGTGTACAAGCGAATTCTTGAGTCTCCCAATGGTTCCCTTCACACGAGCCGACTCGTGGAGTATTCCGTACCACTCCACTAGGGCATCATTACGCATCAACCGCAGGATATATTCATCCCCGGGCCACTGGTGACCCAAAAAATAATTAACTCTCCGTATCTCATATCCAGCAAACGGTTGCTTGCCCGTGACACTCATAATCTCTTTCTGCAATTGCTCCGAGACTACTTCATCTGCATCCACATACAATACCCATTCTCCCGATGCTACGTCTCTTCCTGCGTTTCTTAGAGATGAAAAATCACTGACGTGTCGCTCTATGACTTTTATCCCAAGTCCTCTGACCACTTCCCGGGTTTTATCTGTTGAGCCATTATCAACAACAATGATTTCATCTGCCCAAGAAACACTTTTTATACACGTTTCGATGCGTGTTTCTTCATTCTTGGTAAGAATAATAACACTTATATTAGTCTTTTTTGGGTTCATATCGTTTTCCATATCTGCACAATATGGCGTCGATAACTGCTTTTTTTCGTATTGACGAGTCGCCGGCCATAAAGCCGAGTCCTTCCCTCCACAGAGCAATTTTTGTTCGCAGTGGTGCGTACCGCATGCCCAAAAGAAGTCGATTTCGTGTCATATAATATTCATGGAGTGAGTTACCCGGACCACCGCTTGACCCTGAGTTCTTATGCCATAGGGTGGATCTAGGTACATATACTATCCTAAAACCTTTGCGTTTAGCGCGAAGGCAAAAATCGACGTCTTCTAAATACAGATAAAACCGATCGTCAAATAGACCAATGCGCTCAAATACTTCCCTCCTCACCATCATCGAACAGCCGGTCACAAACGGCGTTTCTTCTTCTCTGTCAAATTCCCCATGGTCTACTTCATCTACTCCATAATGTGATGCATACATATTCTTCCAGTCAATAAGCCCGCCCGCATACCAAATAACTTTTCCTAGTTCATCACTCGCATACCTATCCTTGTGATACTCATGTCCTTTGGCAAAATATATCTTTGACCCCGCAACGCCGACCTTTGGATCATTGAAAACACTTACGATTGACAATGCTTCCTTTTCAACCAACGTGTCATTATTTAACAACCATATCAAATGAGCCCCTTTTTCAAGCGCACGGCGAATACCGAAGTTATTCCCCCCGGTAAATCCTAAATTTTCTCCCGTTTCGATGAGCTCAATGTTGGGAAATTTCTGACGGATCAAAGAAGCGGAACCATCAGTTGATCCGTTATCAACCACAATAATTTTTAATGTTATCCCGATCTGATCGGGATGAGCTTTAAGTTCGCCAAGTGAAGCGAGGCATTCAAGCGTATCTTCTTTCCCGTTCCAATTCACGATGACGACAGAAACGTTCTTCATATTGAAGAATTAATGCGATTTACCATAACGGCGCAGAAGCTTTAACCGTATTTTTTCAATAATTGAGCGAGTCTCTTTAATTTGTTCGGATAGTACCCAGTATCGTATTTCCCTATGGTTTCTTTGCAACTCACCGTCAATTCCCCCAACAGTCAGTTCTTTCTGTTCAAATTTGCTTTGCTCCCACAATTTCGCAAAAACAACAAAAGAATAAAATGCCTGCAGCATTGCCAACATTAACCCATGAAGTCCATCTTTATATCCTTCTTGTGCGAAAAATACTTTCACAAAATCTGAAACAGGAAACCGTATAGCATCATGCCACGTCCATTGATAGTTTGTCCGAATAAGTTTCTGAACCTCGCTCTCTGAATATATTGTGTCCATTTTACGAATAAATTGGGAAATTGTTTCATAGTTGTAATGGACATACGGCTCCGTGAGTTCTTTTGTAGAACCGTCAACTTCCAGATATTCATGCACGTGGACACAGGGAAACCGTCCCTTACTCCGCCGGAATATGCGCAATTGTTTATCCGGCCACCACAACCCGTGCGTTATCCACTTGCCAAAAATAATGTTTTTTCTCGGTATCCAATACCCGCTGCTATCGCTTTGCTCTTTGCTCATTACTCTTTCCTGTATCTCTTTCGCTAAATCTTTTGTCACCTCTTCATCTGCGTCCAAAGAAAAAATCCAATCTCCGCTTGCTTTTTCAAATCCAAAATTTTTATTGACGTTAAGCATCAGATTGTTTGGACGTCGAAAAACTTTTGCTCCGAATTCTCGGGCAATCCTTGCCGTTCCATCTGTTGAACTGTTATCAATAACAACTACTTCATCTGCCCATGCAACCGAAGCCAGGCACCGCCCAAGCTTACTCTCCTCATTCCGGGCTGAAATAACTACGCTTATTTTCATAATGCATTACGAAAACTACTATATACTGTCTGTATGCGATCCCCTTCAAGCCTCCACACTACTCCTGCATACAGTATAACACCCAAAAATCCTGTCCCGACATACCATACAATACCGTCCGGAAGCGCGCGCAGCAATAACGCATATAGACCTCCCTGCAAAATAACTCCCAATAGCGGCGCCCGTATACTTTTCCAAAAAGAAAACGGTGCAGTCTTTTTTAAAAGATGCACGACTATCCACAATGAACTGGTAATGACAAGAAGCGCCAACGAAAAGCCGTTAAATCCAAATAGAGATAAAAATATAGTCGTTAATATCCACGTAGACGCCGTCCACATAATCATAAGGATAAGTGTCGTTTTAATTTTTCCGATGGCATTAAGTGCATTTGTGAGCGGCGCGGATAAACTCGACACCGCCGACGCAACGGTAAAAACGTAAAACGAAAACAAAGCCGGCTCCCACTTGTCATATCGCGGGACGAAATCCATAAGCGGACGGACAAAAAATAATAAACCGACAGATATAGGAAAAATCATAATGGAAAGCCCGAAGAGAGTTTTTTCTATAGCACGCCCCAACATTTCTCTGGCTTCCTGAATTCTGGAAAAAGCCGGAAACGTAACGCGCACGATGCTATCCATGATAAGCCGAAGCGGTACTTCTGCCCATTTTTTTGCCCAACCGATATATCCCACTTCAGCAAACGGCAGTACTTTTCCTAAAAATACTGTTAAAAGATCATCTTTTACCAATGCTAAAAACGAATTTGCCTGAAACGGCAAGCCAAACCGAATGAGGCGTTTTGCAACCGTACGGGAAATCCCAAATGTTATGCGCCACGGAGAAATACTATACATGATGACAAGACCCACTATCCCCCGCGTAAGTACAGCCCATGTAAAACTTGAAATCCCGTACCCACGCCATGCCAGTACAACAGCAACCGCATAAAACCCGACAGTTTCGGCAATTTGCGGTATTACAAGTTTTCTAAAATCAAGCTTGCGCTCCAATATCACCGACGGAATTGTTTTAAGTGACGATAAGAAAAACGAGAGCACTAAACTACGGAAAAGCCATAACCCCGCATCATCTAGACGATAAAATGACGCAATTGCCGATGAACTTATCATGGCAATACCGACAATCACGCAAACCAATAACTGCTGTATGGAAAATGTCGTGGCAAGATCTTCGTCAGAGAGTTCCTCTTTTTTTTGAATAAGCGCCGCAGCCAGTCCTATATCAGAAAAATATCCTAAAAACGAAATAATTGCCGAAACCACATAAAATACTCCAAATACCGCAGGGCTTAAAAATATTGTCAAAAGAAATGTTGCGCCAAATGCGATAAGCTGCAATAAAAATGTACGAGATGTTAACGCAACGATTCCCGATAGTGACTTCTTTTTGATAGATGCAATATCAAGCTCATTCATGCCGTTTTCCTCCATGGTCTGGTTAGAAATAATCGCCACAATCCTGCAATATCTCCATGCGCAGTTTTCCAAACCCGGACGGTTGATCCTGGATTATCCACCCACGTTACAGGCTCCTCGTATATGCGAAAACCCCTTTTTTCCGCAAGAACCAATAATTCCGTATCGAAAAACCATTCGTTATCAACGATGTTTGGGATAAGCACATCGACCATTTTTCGTGTCATTGCTTTAAATCCGCACTGAGCATCCGAAAAATGGACGAAAAAAAAGCATTTTATCAAAAAAATATACGCTTTGGAGGTTATGGTTCGAAGCAAACTTCTTCCATATACCCGGGCTCCGCGCGCATTGCGCGATCCAATGGCTATATCATACCCGCGGCCAAGCGACTGCACCAGGGGCCCAAAATGCTTGAGGTCGGTTGAAAGATCCACATCCATATAAGCCACAATATCCGACCGACACTCTTTCCATGCCTGTTTTACCGCCATTCCTCTCCCACGCTTAGCAAAATGCAGCACCTGTACTTGTCCGTAACGTTTTGCGAGTTTTTGGGCTATCTCAAACGTTTTGTCTGTCGACGCGTTATCTGCAATAGTCACAGTCCACTCGTAATCCGCCAGATGTTCGGATAGATACGTCGTGAGTGTTATTACTCCTCTCTCTAAATCTTCTTCTTCGTTATATACCGGTAGACACACGTTAAGTGA